>Ga0194130_10000132_pt1 | contig 143837 bp, 95 predicted proteins | sample TA2KigsurfametaG_FD_160084 | JGI IMG/M metagenome (GOLD analysis project Ga0194130, IMG submission 160084) | Freshwater microbial communities from Lake Tanganyika, Tanzania - TA2015050 Kigoma 12 surface | ecosystem: Environmental > Aquatic > Freshwater > Lake | place: Tanzania: Lake Tanganyika... | reverse complement strand
ATCTTGGCGCTCAGTGACTTGGAGACAGGCATGATCGATCCTCCGTGATGATCGCTGCCCGACCGATCACCGACGCAATTTCGGCGACATCACGGACGCGATTGCCCAATCATGCCAGATTACCCATTATGGCGCAATCGCCCTGGACGTCGCGGTCACCCGCTACTACCACTGCATTTCCCGCTGCGTCAGGCGGGCCTTCCTCTGCGGCGAGGGCGTGACGCACCGCAAGGCCTGGATTGAAGCCCGGCTCGAAGTCCTCGCCAAGCACTTCGCCATCTCGGTCTGCGGCTTCGCGATCCTCGACAACCACCTTCACGTTCTCTGCCGCCTCGACCCCTGCATCGCCGACGGCTGGAGCGACGAAGACGTCGTCCGCCGCTGGATCGCCGTCTACCGCCCCTCCTGCCTCGACGTAGATAGCCCGGCCACGGTTCAGGCCTGGATCGACCAGCAGGTTCAAGACACCGCCCGTGTGGCCCGCTATCGGGCGCGGCTCCAGGATCTCGGCTGGTTCATGAAGGCCCTCAAGGAGCCACTGGCGCGCCTCGCCAACAAGGAAGACGACTGCACGGGCACGTTCTGGGAAGCCCGCTACAAGTCGATCGCGATCCTCGACGAACAAGCCCTGCTCGCGACCTGCGCCTACATCGACTTGAACCCGTTCGCCGCCGGCATCGCCAAAACCCCCGAAGAAGCGCCACACACCTCGATCAAGCAGCGGGTCGATCACGTCCGCAAGAGCGGCGACCTCGAAAAACTCCAGGCCGCCGCCGCAGCAACATCCGTCCCTGCCGCCCGAATCGAAGGCGACCTCGAACAATCCCACTGGCTCTGCCCGCTCCAGGATCGCAAGACGTCCGGCACCGTTTGCGCCGGCGCAGCCCGCGAAGGCATGTTGCCTGGGTTTTCCCTGTCGAGCTACCTCGAGCTCGTGGATTGGACGGCACGGCTCTGCCGCACGGGCAAGGCACGGATCACGCAGGAAGTGGCGGGCATCATGAACCGGCTTGGCACGAGCCCCGAATACTGGCAGGCTCACCTCCAACACCTTCTCGGCAAGACCCGCTGGCTCGGCAGCTACTGTGCGACGAGCACCGAGCGGCTCAAGGCCATCGCCACGAATCGCGGCGTCCATCACGTGGACAATGCGCTTGGCGGATTGACCGCGGGATAGCTGCCAATACCCACTCAGCCCCGTGATATTCTCAAGATCCCTGTCGCCCGCTGCCACTCCAAGAACATGCCGGGCGTCAGAACATGGAGAGCATAAAAACTGTTGCCCAGTAGGGCGATAAAATCCGCGGTGTCGAGCGTCAGCAGCACGTCGGCCCATGCGGCTGCCGTAAACAGCACTGGGCGATCTTTTGCGGCACCGAACACGGCTGGCATGTCGCTCGTCCAGACATCCCGAACGATGCGAAGGCCGCCTGCGATCGCCTGCCATTCGACCGCCGGGTCCCCGGGGAGTTTGCCGAGGTTGCGACGAACCTCGGCAAGCGAGTATCCGCTCGATACCAACTCCCAGCCATGGGCAGCGGCGGCATTGAAGATGGCCCGGGAAGCACCGCGCGGCCTTCCACACGCGGCGAGCGCTACGCTGGCATCGACGAACAACCTCACGATCCGGCCCAAAACCGTTCCATCGCCTGCTCGTCCTCGTCGAGCCACGCTTCCAGTTGTTCCCGGGTGAACGCCCGCGGCTCAGGAAGGGGGACGCGCTGACTTCGAAGCCGCTCGGCGACGAATAGCAGGAGCTCGGCCTGCTGCTCAGCCGAGAGATTTTGCACGGCTTGCTCGATGTCGACGAGGCTTTGCATGGCGGTGAGATGGTAATGGGGGATTGGCTCGATCAACCCAGAGATTTGTGCGAGCCAAACCTTGATTCAGCATATCGCAGAAAGGGAAGCAGCGAAATGGACAGGCATCACCTTGGGCAGGCATCCCCTTGGGCATCCCCTTGAGCAGGCGGGCGCGCTGGCCACTTCAGGCGTGGGCCTCGACTGGGGCTACGCCGGCTTGGCTGCGGGATAGCGACGGTGAATCCGGCGGTGCCGCCGACGTTTTCAGAAAACGTCGCCAGCCCACAGACGGCGGCTGAACTCGGCGAACGGCAAGACCGTGACCGCATCGTTCACGATCGTCTTCTTTCCGAGGTAGACGCCATACGCAGCATCGATCGCGCCATGCTCGGCGATCATTGCCAAGGGCCGGCTCCACTCCGACCGCCATTGAGACGAGGCTTTGGCCTCGATGGCCACGAGCCGGGCCGGCCGATTCAAGACCTTCTTTTGCGTTTCCACCACGAAGTCGATGTCGAATGCTCCGGTCACGCTGTAGTGGAACAACCGCTTGTCTTTCCGCCGATAGGAATTGAACGCGCGGAGCTCGCCGAGCACGAGCGTCTCGAACGAGAAACCCCGCCATTCGTCGGGCATCGTCTCCCGAATCCAGCCCGCCGCGGCCCGGGCCACCCCGGCGTCGAAGAAATAAAATTTCGGGTGAGCCACCTCCTTCGAGCGAAGCCCGGGGCGATATGCGGGGAGCCGCAGGCCGAGCAGTGTGTCTTCGAGAATCTCGAAGTAGGTGTCGACCGTGCGCCGCTTGATCGCCGCTCGCTGGGCGACCCGCTCGACGTTCAGCACCTGGGCGTGGTGCTTTGCGGCTTCCTGAAGGAACCGCGCGAACGGCTGGATATTGCGGGTCAGTGCCTCCGCCGCAATCTCCTCCTGAAGATAGGTGCCCACGTAGCTCGCGAGCGTGTCGGTCGCATGCAACGGGTCCGTAACCACGGGAGGAAGCGTCCCGTAGGCGAGACACGCATCGAGAAACGAGGTGTGCTTGATCTCTGCCCAAGCCAGCGGGAAAAATCGCACCGAATCGCCCGGCCACCGAGCAGGTTGACGTCGGCTCGACGCAGTTTTCTGGCACTGGAGCCGGTGATCGCGAAATTGATGCGCCGTGCTTCGTAAAGCCCGTGTATTTCATCGAGCAGATCGGGCACTTTCTGGGCCTCGTCGATGACCGCCCATTCGCCAGCCCGAAGCCCACCGAGGTCCGATCGGAGCAACGACGGATTCGATCGGTAGCGATACAACTGCTCCGCGTGCAACAGATCGATCCTGACAGCCCGCGGAAAATGGTTCGCCAACCAGGTGGACTTCCCCGTGCCACGAGGCCCGAGCAGGAGGAACGTCTTCTTCGGCGGGGCGAGTAATCGAGAAAAAATCCTGGCCATGCTCCCTCCGGGCCGCGACCATGGCGTTGCTCGCGTCACAAACGCAAATCCTACATCGGCGATGTAGGATTTGCACACCGTGACAGCTGCTCGACGCATGCCACCCGAAACCGCCGCGCCCGGATCACGACGTGCTTCGGATGGCAGCGGGCAGGGGAGAAGAAAGGACAGGCATGATCGTCGGTCCCATGCGGTGCTCCCCGCTCCATGTCCGCCGGCGGCGGACACGGAACTCGTACGGGCCGGTGTTTACCGTCTCGACCTGGAGGATCCGGCCGAACATGTCCGCCGTCTTCGCCGGTCGGTTTTCACGTCAGCCCGCGGCCGGAAATTCGACGCCGGCGTAGATCTCCGCCACCGGCACGGCGATGCCGAGCGACTCGAACTCGACCAGGCCCGCCGGATCGGCGACCGCGGTCAGCAGCCAGGAGCCCCGATCGCCCCCCCCCTGCCGCCGAAACCGCTCCACCGAGACACGATCCTGGGCCAGCACGAGATACTCCTCGACGCTCGGCAGCTGCCGGTAATGGCCGAACTTCACGCCCCGGTCGTACTTCTCGGTGGAGTCGGAGAGCACCTCCGCCAGCACGAGCGGATTGGTGGCCGAGTAGTGAACGCCATCCTCGAAGACCGGCTTGCCGCAGAACACGACGACATCGGGATAGGTATACAACCCTGTGGCGTCCACCTTGACCCGCTGGTCGCTCGTCAGCACTGTGCAGCCGCGGCCGGCCAGGCGGTTGCGGATCGCATGGGCAAGGTTGTCCTTGACGAGATTGTGCCAGTATGAGCCGCCGCTCATGGCGAACATCTCGCCGGCCAGATACTCGTGCCGCCGCTCGCTCGCCACCTCGATGGCGAGATATTCCGCGGGCGTCAGGCGTCGCTTTTCGGCGGTAGACATGAGAAAAATGATATACGGGGGTATAGGCACCGTCAACGCCGTAGGCCACCGGCCGAGCAGGATGATGCACCCGGAAGGAGCGGAGTGAGAGGAAAAAGGACAGCCAGGCATCATCCTTGCGTCTGTCGATCCGTCGGCACGGGGGACAGAGGCCGCGAAAGCTTTGTCACGGGCCGTCGCACGGCGCTATAGCAGCTGGCCGTCAGCGCTCGGCGATGGCGGTCTCACGGGGCAGGACCTCGATCACCGCCGGCAGCGAGCACTGGCCGCCGTCGGCCGTGGCGCGGAGATGGAACAGGCGCCGCCCCGGCTTGGCCACCGGACTGGCCGTGATGAAAAACTCGCGCTCCGTCTGCCCCTCGACGATCAGCAGGCCGTTGAGGCCGATGTTGTCGACGAAACAGCCGTGGGGGAGATTGCGGCCGGAGTCGTCGCCGCCGAGCTCGATCCGGCCGTCGAAGGCGTGGCGCACGGCGCGGACCTTCGCCGACAGCGTCGTGCCGGGACGGATCGAAAACAGGATCGCCTCGTCTGGCGCGGCGCGCCCGCGGCCAGCCGCGTCGAGGATCTCGACGGCGAGCTTCGGCGCGTCGGCAAGCTGGATGTCGCCGAGCGCGCCGAGCTCCTTGGCAACCTCGCGGCCAAGAATCGTGGCCGTGGCCGTGACGCGGACCGCCTTGTCGAGTGCCTCGTCTGGAGCGACCGCGGCGGCGGCGGCGGCGAGCACGCCGATGGCCCGCTCCTGCCCGGCCTCGATCTCGATCGGCCCGGGGAGCGTGAATCCGGGGGGCAGGTCGGCGACCGCGATCCGCACCGCCCCGTCAAACCCTTCGTCGCGCGTCACGGTAAACGCCACCTCGCGGGCGCTCCCCGGACTCACCTTGGGATTCATCCCGCCGATGGCGACGGTGAAATCGGGGCGCGGGGCGCGGACCGACAGGGCGTAGCGGTGGTCGGGACCGCCGAACGACCGGACGTCGCTGACCCGGGCGAGGTAGTCGCCGTCGGCCGGCGCCGTGAACAGGAGCTGCGAGTCGGTGCCGAGGCGCCGGTTGGCGGCGTCGTCGTTGTCGTAGACGAGGCGGAACACCGGCAGGCCGTTGGGGGCGGGGCGGGCGCCGGCTGGGAGCGCCTCGACGATCCATGCCGGCTCGCCGAGGGCATGGGTGACGGCGGTGGTGTCGAACAGCGTCTGGCGGGGCCCGCCGCCGGGATAGACTTTGAAGCCACTGTCGGGGCCACGCGGGTAGAGCCACAGCTTCACCACTTCGCCGCCGGTGTAGAGCAGCTCGTCGAGCTCCATCTCGGCCCAGTTGTGGAGCCGGAAATCGTCGGACTGGCTCGAATCCTTGCCGCGAAACGTGAACCAACTGTCGCGCGTGGCCCGGAGCACGACGCGCTCCACCGGCTCGCCGGCACGGGGGCCGGCGGCATGGAGGACCTCGATCCGCGAGTCGAGCGGCGACTTCGACCGTGCGGCGTTCGTCTCGAGGAGCACGACCTGCCCGGCGGTGGCCGAAAAGCGGACGAGGTCAACGTCGCCCGGGGCCCCGATCACGCCGCTGACGACGACCCCGACCGGCACGGCAGGGGCGGTGGCAGGGGAGTCGTTGGGCTCGGCCTCGGCGACCGCGGCGAGATCGGCAGGGGGAGCGGGGGTCGAGGCCGGACTGGAGGCCCCCGTCCCGGCGGGGGCGAGACCAGCACCCGGCCCCACTGGCGCGGAATCTCCCGCCAGCGCCGCCACGATCCCGTCGGCGGTGCCGGCGAGAAACGTACCGTCGGCACGGGGGGCGATCGCCGTCGCGGCGTCGGCGCGGGGCACGAACGGGGCGACGAGATCGACCGCCGGAAACGACCACAGCCGCGCCGTGCCATCCTCGGCACCGGTCGCGAGGCGCGTGCCGTCGGGAGACAGGGCGAGCGCCACGATCGCGCTTTCGTGGGCATAGCGCGAGACGCGCGGCGGATTGAGCCCGGGAGCGTCGAGCGTGGCCACTTCCCAGACATGGATCCGCCGGTCGCGGCCGGCGGCCACCAGGTGCCGGCCGTCGGGGGCAAAGGCGACGGCAAACACCTCGGCCTGTGGCTGCGAGAGTGTGTCGAGGCGCACGCCGTCGGCCGTGCGCCACAGTTTCACCGTCTCGTCGGCGCTGGCGCTGGCGAGGACCTTGCCCGACGGATGCCAGGCGAGGTCGAACACCGGGCCGTCGTGGACGTCGATGCTCCGCACGAGGGTGCCGTCGGCCGCGCGCCACAGCTTCACGCTCCGGTCGTAGCCGGCGGTGGCGACGAGCGTGCCGTCGGGCGACAGCTCGGCATCGTGGAGGATGTCGCGGTGCGGGCCGAACGTCGCCAGGACCGCCGCGCTCGACGTATCGCGGAGCTGCGCCGATCCGGTGAGCCCCGCGATCCCGCCGGCGACGACGAGGCGCCGGCCGTCGGCGGAGAAGTGCAGCGCCGTCACCCGTCCCGGCGGATCGGCGACCGGCAGCGCGCCGCCGTCGCGGAGGATCTCCACCTGCCGGTCGCGGGCCACGGCGACGGCGCCGTCGGGGCCCAGCGCCAGTGCCGTCACCGGCAGGCTGCCGCGCGCGGGGGGCAGCCGGGGGACCGCCATCTCGGCGAGGATCGAGCGGTCGACGGCCGGCCCCGGCGCGCCGGCGGCGATCCAGGCACGCACCGCCTCGATCTCGGCGGCCGACGGCTGCGGCTGGCCGGCCGGCGGCATGTGGTCGTCGCCGGTGGCGGCGAGGCGCGACAGCACGAGTGCCGCGCTGCCGTCGCCCGTGCCGAGCGGATTGCCGGCCGAGCCGCCGGCGCGCAACAGCGCGAAGGTCTCGACCGACAGGCCTCCCTCGGCGTCGGCCCCGGCATGGCAGCCGGCGCAGTAGGCGCGGAGCAACGGCGCCACGTCGCGCTCGAACGACGGCGCGGCCGCCTGGGCAGCAGGCGCCACGACGACGAGCGCGACCAGCCACGCGACTGACCGCGCGGTGGCGACGTGCGGGGGGCGGGGCGCGGTCATCGGCCGGTCTCCAGCGGGGATACCTGGGGCAGGCGGGATCAGTGCCGGAAGAGGAATTCGCGGCTGGTGAGCAGCGACCAGTAGAGGTCTTCGACCACCGCGCGCCGCTCCTCGGCGGGGGCCGCGGCGAGCAGCTCCTCGAAGCTCTTCCGCTCGCCGTCGGTGGGGAGACGCGACAGGCATTCGAGCCACGCCTGCTCGACGATCCGGAGCGGCGGCGGGTCGGTCGCGAGGAACTGCGTGATCCGTCCCCCCTTGGCGGCGAGCTTGTCGTTGATCGCGGCGCCGTTGGAGAGGGCGAGGACCTGGACGAGGCTCGGCTGGTTGCTGCGCTCGCACTCGCAGGTGATGTCGCGGGGGTTGCGGCCGAACGTGGCGAGGAACGGGCTCTTCACGGCGGCGTCGGCGACCTGCAGCGCGCGGGTGTCGGCGCCGTAGGCGGTCGTCTTCTCGGTCGAGCCGTCGTTGAGGGCGATCTCGGTGAACGCGTCGCGCACGCCCGTGACGTCGGCGATCGCGTCGGCGAGGACCTCGGCGGCGAGGCGCCGCGGGTAGGCGCGGGCAAACGAGCGCCGGTCGCCGGCGTTGGTCGGGAGCGCCACGGCCGAGCGGCGGTAGGTGTGGCTGGCGAGGATCAAACGCATCAGCGCCTTGAGGTCGTAGCGGTGGGCGACCAGATGATCGGCCAGCGCCGAGAGCAGCTTCTCGTTGGCGGCGGGATTGGTGGCGCGGAGGTCGTCGACCGGCTCGACCAGACCGACGGAGAAGAAATTGGCCCACACGCGATTGACGATGGCGCGGGTGAACGACGGATTGTCGGGGGAGGTGAGCCAGGCGGCGAGCGCCTCGCGCCGGTCGCCGGTGAAGTCGGCAGGCAGCGGCGTGCCGTCGAGCGGCGCCGGCGGCTGCGGCCGGCCGGTGCGCGGCTGGATCAGGTCGCCACTCGACTCGACATACAGCGTGCGCTGGCCGTCGCCGTTGCGGGCGTCGCCCCCCCAGCCCTTGGCGCGGACGCGCGCGAACAGGTTGGCGAAGGCGTAGTACTGGTCGTTGGTCCATTTCTCGAGCGGGTGGTCGTGGCACTTCGCGCAGCCGATCGACAGGCCGAGAAACGCCTGGCTGACGTTTTCCGCCATCGCTTCGGGGTCCTGGTGGACGGCGAAGAAGTTGGTGGCGCCGTCGACGGCGCTCGACCCCTTCGCGGTCACGACCCGGCGCGCGAATTCGTCCCACGGCGTGCCGTCGGCGACGCGGTCGCGGATCCAGCGGTGGTAGGCGGCGACCGCCGGGGGGCGGAGCTTGGAGCCGGTGACGAGCAACAGGTCGGACCACTTCCAGGCCCAGTAGTCGACGAACTCCGGCCGCGCGAGGAGCAGCTCCACCAGCCGCTCGTGCTTGCCGGGGGCGGTGTCGGCGAGGAACCGGCGCACCTCCTCGGGCGTGGGCAGCCGGCCGATCGTGTCGACAAACGCGCGGCGCACGAACGTGGCGTCGTCGCACGCGGGCGACGGCTCGAGGTGCAGCGCGGCGAGCTGCTCGAGGACGAGCTCGTCGATGACGTTGGCCCGCGGCGCCGCGGCGAACACCGCCGCGGGAACGTCGTGGGCGAACGGCGCGACGATCCGGGCGACGGCCACGCGCGACGAATACCAGGCGGTCACGCCGCCGGCCCCGGGGCCGACGACCGTCACGCTCCCGGCGGGATCGACCGTGGCCACCGCCTCGTCGGTGGCGGCGAACCGGGTGTGGGGCGTGACGTCGCGCCGGCTGCCGTCGGAGTAGGTCGCCGTCACCGTCAGGGGCGCGGTCGTGCCGGGGGCGAGAGACGCCTCCGCGGGGCTGACCTCGATCGCGGTCAAGCGCCGCTCGCCAGGGTCGGGGCCGGGGCCGCCGGCACCGATCCACGCCGCGAGAAGGGCGTAGTCGGGACCGTCGGGATCGAGGCGCCGGCCTCCCTTGTGGGCGACGGCGGTCGTCGGCTTGGCCAACAGCAGGCTCGCACCGGGGTCGGCGCGGTCGACGCGCCGGCCGAGGGCGTCGCGCGTGATCGCCCGGTGGTCGGCGGCGGGATCGTAGCCGAACAGCGACAGCCGCAGGCCCCCCTTGCCGGCCAGCGCCCCGTGGCAGCCGCCGCCGTTGCAGCCGGCCTTGGAGAGGATCGGAACGACGTCGAGCGTGAAGCTCGGCGGCGCGACGTCGCCCCCCGGTGCCGTCCTGGCGACGGCGGCCACGAGCACGGCGAGCGACAGGAGGCGTGGTCGCATGGTCACTCCCCGATCAGGAAAACAGCTCGCGGATCGGCTCGGTGCCGAAGTCGGTGAGCGCGAACGGGCGCCCGGCCGGGCCGGGCAGGATCCCGCCATGGTCGAGGCCGAGCGAATGGAAGATCGTCGCCACGATGTCGCCGGGGCGCACGGGGCGCTCCGCGGGGAAGCCGCCGATCGCGTCGCTCGCGCCGACCACGCGGCCCCCCTGCACGCCCCCGCCGGCGAACGAGCAGGTGAAGCACTGCGGCCAGTGGTCGCGGCCGCCGGCGGGATTGACCTTCGGCGTCCGGCCGAACTCCGCCAGCCCGGCGACGAGCGTGTCGCCGAGGAGGCCGCGCTGCGCGAGATCCTCGATCAGCGCCGAGTAGGCCTGGTCGTACATCGGGCAGACGATCTCCTTCATCCCGGCGATCGACGTGAACGGCTTGGAGCCGTGGATGTCCCAGGTGATCTCGTCGAACACGGTGAGGAAGGTGTTGATCGTCACGAACCGGACGCCGCTCTCCACCAGCCGCCGGGCGAGCAGGCAGCACTGCCCGAAGCGGTTCATCCCGTAGCGCTCGCGCACCTCGGGGGGCTCGCGCGACAGCTCGAAGGCCTCGCGCGCCGCCTGGCTGGTCATGATCCGCCAGGCGGCGTGAAAATTGTCGTCGAGAAGGCGCGCGTCTTCGCTGGCTTCGAACGCCGCGGCGCTGGCCTCCACCATGTCGCGCATCTTCCGCCGCCGGTCGAGGCGCGCGCCGGCGAACTGGTCGGGGGGAAGGAGGTCGGGGACGCGGAACTCGGGCTGCGACGGGTCGGCCATCAGTGCGAACGGGTCGTGGGCCTTGCCGAGAAACCCGCCGGCCTGGCCGTTGGGGAGGTTGCCGCCGCCGCGCCCCATGAGCTGCGGGAGGACGACGAACGGCGGCAGGTCGCTGCGCCGCCCGAGGAGGTAGCTGGCGACGCTGCCGGCGTGCGGCGAATTGATCCCGCCGGTGAACCGGCGCCCGGTCTGCATCATCTGCCAGCCGGCGTCGTGGACGGCGGCGCCGTCGTGGTGGCAGGAGCGGACGAGCGAGAACCGGTCGGCGATCGCGGCGTGCTTCGGCAGCAGTTCGGAGATCTCGAAGGCGTCGCTGGCGGTGCGGATCGGCGCGAACGGGCCGCGGATCTCGGCCGCCGCGTCGGGCTTCATGTCCCAGAGGTCGAGCTGGCTCGGCCCCCCGAGGTTGAAGATCATGATGCACGAGCGCTTCTCGTGGCCGGGGCGGACGCGCCCCTCGGCGGCAGCCCGCGCGTACTGCGGCAGCGACAGGCCGACAGCCGCCAGCGCCCCGGCCTGGAGGAGGTCACGCCGCGTGCGGCCGCGGCCGCAGAGCAACGCCCGGTCGAAGCCGCCGCAGAGCAGTTCGAACATCGTCGGCCTCGCGCAGAGGAGGGCGCGGCGGCGGGCCGGTCGCTTCTCCGCCACGGCTGCACCATGATAGCCTCGGCCCCCCGCCCCGTGCCCCGGGCGCGGGGCGGACGTGGTTTGTGGAGACGGCGACGTGGAGCAGGAGTGGCGGCGTCTGGCGTTTTGCCGGCCGCAGATCGAAGACCTGTTCGTGAACCTCGCCGCCGGGCGCGTCGCCGGCCGGTCGGGGCGGCCGTTCACCGATCCGGCCACGCTCTCGAGCGTCAACACGCTGGCCATCCTCCGCGGGCTGGCCGACGACCTCCGCCCCGAGGCGACGCTCGAGGTCGGGCTGGCGCTGGGCGCGTCGGCCCTGGCGCTGGCCGGCAGCCTCGCCGACCGCGGCGTGAGGCCTGCGGGGCAGCATCTGGCGATCGATCCGTTCCAGCGCGCGGCGTTCGACGACGTCGGCCGGCTGAGTGTCGAGCGGGCCGGCCTCGCACCCTATGTCGAGGTGATCGAGGAACCGTCGGCACTGGTGCTGCCGCGCCTCGTCGCCGCCGGTCGGCGCTTCGGCATCGTCTACGTCGACGGCTCGCACCTCTTTGAAAACGTGTTCGTCGACTGCTACTACGCCGTCCGCCTGCTCGGTTCCGGCGGCGTCCTGGTGATGGACGACGCCCCGCATCCCCACGTCGCCCCGGTGGTCCGCTTCCTGCGCCGCAGTTGGAGGGAGGCACTCGAGCCGCTCGACCTCTGGCGCTACCGTGCCGCCGGCGGCGGGAAGCTGGCCCGGGCCCGGTACCGCCTCGCGGGGCTCATCGGGAAGACACAAGTCGTCGCGTTTCGGCGCACGGCAGCGGCACTGCGCGGCGAGGAGGCGGCGCGGGGGGCCGTGTGAGCGGCGGCGGCGTCAGCGGATGCAGCTCACCGCGTCGCTCGAGCGCACGAACAGCGCGCCATCGGCCACGGCCGGTGTCGACCACCACACCTCGTCGTCGCTGCCGGCGGCCGACTCGCCGAGGAGCTCGTAGTCCGGGCCGGCTTTGAAGGCCAGCACCTTGCCCGCTTCGTTGACGACGTAGATCGTCTCGCCGACGACGACCGGGCAGCCGACGGCCTGCGTGCCGCCGGGCATCCGCTTGCGGAACTTCTCTTCGCCCGTCCGCTTGTCGAAGCACACGGCGGTGCTCCCGAAGAAGTACAGCAGGTCGCCGACGACGACCGGCGACGGCATGCCGGCGCCGCTCTTCGTCCGGCTCCACCACACCGCCGACGACGACTTCGCCCCCTTCTCGAGCGACAGGTCGCCGGCGTGGCCGGCGGCGATCGCGGCGGCCGGCGCGCTCGAGCCGGGGCTCGAGGTGCCGAAGTAGACCGCCTCACGGTCGGCCACGACCGAGCAGGCGAACGAGGTGTCGAGGCCGCCGTAGCGCCAGCGCTCGGTGCCGTCGGCCAGCGCGTAGCCGATGATCGTCCCCTGGCCGGCGGCGACGACCTCGGCCGTGCCCTTGTTGTCCCAGATGACCGGAGTGGCCCACGACGTCCCCTTGTCGCGCGGCGCCTCCCAGCGGTCGGTCCCGCTGGCGGCATCGAGACACAGCAGGCGCGCCGAATCGTCGTTGTAGAGCTGGAGCACGAGCCGGTCGCCGACGAGCACCGGCGACGAACCGGTGCCGAACTGGTTTTGGATCGGCTGCGGACCGAACTCGCGCCGCCAGCGCTCGGTGCCGTCGACGCCGAGGGACACGAGCGTGCCGGTGGCGCCGAAGAAGGCGATCACGCCGTCGCCGGTGGCGCACGGGGTCTCGGTGGCGTAGGTGTTGGAGATGTGGGTCCCGTACTTCGGCTTGGCCTCGACGACGACGCGATCCCAGAGGATCGTTCCCCGGGCCGGATCGAGGCACAGCACGCGCCACTGGACCGGCTCGCGCGGGATGCTCGGTCGCCCCATCGTGCTCAAGTCCATCGCCCCACCCGAGCCCTTCGGCCGGCGGCCGTTGGGGATCACCGCGGTGGTCACATACAGCCGGCCGCCGGCGATCACCGGCTGCGACCAGCCGGCACCGGGGATCGGCGTCCGCCACGCGACGCGCTCGGGGGTGAACGTCGCCGGCGGGGCGGCGCCGCCGGCATGGCCGAGGGCCGCGCCACCGCGGAACTGCGACCAGTCGTCGGCGCGGCAAGCTGCCGCTGGGGCGACGGCCACGAGCGTGGCCAGGGCGACGAGGCGCCCGGAGAGGAGCGGGGCACAACCGTGGCGCATCGGGGCGACTCCCGGGGGCAGTGGTCGACGGAGTTGTAGCACGCCCGGTGCGGCCGGGCGCGGGGTGGTGCCGGTCAGGCCGCCGTCTCGAGGGCGCCGGCCGGGGCCGCGGCGACCCCCGGGACCGGCTCGATCCGGCCGCCGGCGAGGAGGCGGTAGGTGCGGTCGCGCCAGCAGGCGGTGCGCTGGAACGGCGCCACGAACCAGCAGGCGAAGATCACCAGGTCCTTGAGCAGCGCCACCGGCACGAAGCGCGGTGGCAGCCGCGTGCCGCGGAGCAGCCGCGCGGCCGACAGCTCGAGCGCCAGTTTGAGGACCACGACCGCGACGACCAACGGCGCCCAGCCCGGGAATGCCAGTAGCGGCAGCGCCCAGGCGACCGGGTTGACGAGCAGCTCGCACGGGTAGGCGAGCGGGCAGATCCGCAGCCGCAGGCCGGCGTGGCGGAGATTGCGGGCCAAGAGGCTGCGCCACGACCAGTCGCGCTGCACGACGGTGACCGGCAGCGCCGCCGGCACCAGCCCCCAGCCCGCCGCCTGCACCTGGCGGCCGAGCTCGTAGTCGTCGGCGCCGCTGTCGCGCACGGTGGCGAAGCCGTCGAGGGCGTCGAGCGTCGTGCGGCGGAGCCACATCCCCTTGGCGTTGACGGTGTGCTGGCCGACCAGGGCGTTGATCGCGATCGTGAGGAACGCGGCGTACTCGGTGTAGTGGAGGTTCTCGATCGCCGCGGCGACGGTCCGTTCGCCGCGGGCCACGACCGGCTGGTAGACCATCCCCACGTCGGGTTCGGCGAACAGCGGGAGGATCGCCGCCGGCTCGTGCCCGGCGAGGCGGACGTTGCTGTCGGAGAGAAGGACGATCGGGTGGCGGGCGTGGGGGAGCAGCGCCTCGAGGAGGGCCACCTTCGGGCTGGCGGCAGCGCTGGTCCTGCCGACGACGATCGCCACGTCGCGCGGGGGGCGGGCCCGGACGAGCTTCCGCACCAGCGCCAGCGCCGGATCGAACGGATCGGCGACGCCGAACACGATCTGCAGCGGCTCGTGATCGAGGTCGAGGAAGCTGGCGAGGTTTGCCTCGAGCCCCTCGTCGAGGCCGCACAGCGGCTTGAGGATCGAGAGCCCGGGGAGGTCGCCCGGCGGCGGGCCGGCGGCGCGGCGCCGGGCGAGGAGCCGCGGCACGACCAGGCACCAGGCGAGGACGTAGAGGGCGAGGCTCGCCAGGCAGGGGATGGCGAGGAGGCGCACGGCCGACATGGCGAAGACCCCGTAACGCCTGCAGCGGCGCGGGGTGGCGGCCGCGCCCGCGCCGCGGGCGGCGGAGCGTAGGTGGATCGCCCGGCGGGGGCAAGACCGGCCGCTCAGGTGAGGATCTCGCGGACGATCCGGCCGTGGACGTCGGTGAGCCGGAAGTCACGCCCCGCGTGGCGCCAGGTGAGGCGGGTGTGGTCGATGCCGAGCTGGTGGAGGATCGTCGCGTGGAGGTCGTGGAGGTGGACCCGCCCCGCGACCGGCTTCCAGCCGAAGTCGTCGGTCTCGCCGAAACACAAGCCCGCGCGCACGCCGCCACCGGCGAGCCACGTGCAGAACCCTTCCGGCTGGTGCTCGCGGCCGTGCTGGTCGATCGGCGCTGTGCCGGAGAGATCCTGGCTCCAGGGCGTCCGCCCGAACTCCCCCGACCAGACGACCAGCGTGTCGTCGAGCAGGCCGCGCGCCTTGAGGTCGAGGACGAGCGCCGCCGCCGGCTGGTCGCTCCCCCGGCAGCTCGCCGGCAGGGCGCCGCGGATGTTGCCATGGTGGTCCCAGCCCCCCATCGTCACCTGGACGAAGCGCACGCCGGCCTCGGAGAGGCGCCGGGCGAGGAGGCAGGCGCGGCCGTTGCGATCGGTGTCGCGGCCGCCGATGCCGTACGCCTCGAGGGTCGCCTTCGACTCGCCGGAGAGGTCGACGAATTCCGGCGCCGTGGCCTGCATCCGGAACGCGGTCTCCATCGACTCGATCATCCCCTCCATCAGGTCGTCGCCTCCGGCGGCGGCGAGCAAGCGCCGGTTCTGCCGCTGGACCATGTCGATCCGCGCCCGCTGCACCTCGGGGCGCGCGGCCGGATCGACGAGGTTGTCGATCGGCGGCGCGGCGCCCGCCGGCACGACCAGCCGCAGCCCCTGGTGCCGCGCCGGCAGGAAGCCGGCGCCGTAGGTGCGAACGTCGTTGTCGGGGTGGATCGTGACGAAGCCGGGGAGATCGGCGTTCTCGGTGCCCAGGCCGTAGGAGATCCACGAGCCCATCGACGGCCGGACGTCGGTCGTGCTGCCGGTGTGGAACTGGAGCGTGGCGGGGGCGTGCTGGTTGTTGTCGGCGACCATCCCGCGGAGCAGGCAGATGTCGTCGGCGATCCGCGCGGTCCAGGGGAGGAGGTCGGAGATCACGATGCCCGATTGACCGCGCGGCGCCAGCGGCGCGATCGGCGCCAGCGCCAGGTAGCGGTCGATGCCGATCGTCTCGACGGTGGTGTCGACCGGCGGGGCGACCGGCTCGCCGTGGCGGCGGCGGATCAGCTCCTTGGGGTCGAACAGGTCGGGCTGCGACGGGCCCCCCTGCATGAACAGGAAGATCACGCGCTTGGCGCGCGGTTCCCCCGGGAGCAGCGCCGCCGCCGGATCGGCCGCGGCGGCAGCGAGCTGGTGGAGAGCCAGGGCGCCGAAGCCGCAGCTCGTGGTGCGCAGGAAGTGGCGCCGTGGCGACGGGGAAAGCGGCGGCATCGGACTGCTCCCTCAAAGCGTGATCAGAAACTCGTTGCTCGCCAGCAGCGCGTGGCACAGCTCGGCCCAGGCCGCCGGCTCGTCGGCGGGCGTGCCGGCCACCGCGTCGAGCAGGGCCCCGGCGTCGGCCGCCTCCTCGGCCGTGATCGGTCGGCCGAGGACGCGGATCCACAGCGCGGCCAGCCGGGCATCGCGGTCAGGCCGCGCCTCGAGCACAAGCCGTGCCAGGTCGGCCGCCCGGGCCTTCATGAACGGATCGTTGAGGAGGAACAGCGCCTGCGTCGGGACGATCGTCTGCGGGCGCGTCCCGGCGAACGTCGCCGGCGGTGTGAAATCGAAGACCTCGCGGAGCCGGGCCGGGCCGGGCTGCGGCGCCGAGCGGATGATCGGCAGGTAGAGGGTGCGGACGAACTCCTGCTCGCGGCGGAAGCGCGCGAAGCGGAAGCTCGGCGGGTTGACCTTGTCGGTCAGCCCCCCCGCATTCTCGACGATCTCGAGGGGCAGCGCCGGACCGCCGCGCGACTCGACCAGCCGCCCCGACACCGCCAGCACGGCGTCGCGGATCGCCTCGGCGTCGAGCCGCCGGCGCGGCATCCGCGCCAGGAGCCAGTCGGAGGGGTCGGCGGTGACCGCCGGGACGCTTGCCATCGCGTAGCTGCGCGACAGCGCGAGGCGGCGGATGAGGCGCTTCACCGACCAGCCGTCGCGGACGAAGTCGGTGGCCAGCCGGTCGAGCAGCTCGGGGTGGGTCGGCGCCTCGCCGCGGGTGCCGAAGTTGTCGACGCTGCGGACGATCCCGGCGCCGAACAGCTGCTGCCAGACCCGGTTGACCGCGACCCGCGCGGTGAGCGGGTTGCGCGCGTCGGCGATCCACTCGGCCAGCTCGCGCCGGCCGCTGGCATCGGGGGGCATCGTCGGCGGCTCCCCCTGGCAGGCCACCCGGAGCACGCCGCGCGGCACGACCCTGCCGGGAGCCCGGTGGTTGCCGCGGATCCGGATCGCCATGTCGGCCGGCGCGGGGGCGTCGCTGACGGCGAACGCGCGCGGGACGCGCGGCGCGAAGAACTCGGCATGGGTGATCTTCCGGTCGAGGCGGCCGATCTCCCCGGCGATCCGGTCGCGCTCCCCCTTGAGCAGCACCGAGGGCTTGTCCTCCTCGGGGGTGGGCTCGCCTCCTCGCGCGGCCTCGCGCTCGACGGCCTTCTCGATCCGCCCGTCGAGTGCGCGGCGCTGCTCGTCCAAACGCTCGCGCTGGCGCTTGAGGTCGGCGATCCGCTCGGCCTCCTCCTCGGCGCGGAGGAGCCGCTCGGCGCGCTGCCCGTCGGTCTCGGGGAGCTCGACCTCGTTGACCTTGCTCCAGACGCCGACGGGAATCTTGTGGACCGACCGCGAGCTGGCGAACGTGCCGGCGATGCCGTAGTAGTCCTCGAGGCCGACGGGATCGAACTTGTGGTCGTGGCAGCGCACGCAGCCGAGGGTCATTCCGAGGAATGCTGTCCCGACCTTCGTGACCTGCTGGTCGACGAGGTCGAGCTCGAGCTTGTGCTTGTCGACGGCGACGATCTCGACGTCGCCGAGGACGAGGAACCCGGTGGCCGTGATCCCGGCGGCGCGTTCCTCGGGGCCGGCGGCGGGGAGGAGGTCGCCGGCGATCTGAACGCGGACGAACGAGTCGTAGGGAAGGTCGGCAGCGAACGCCCCGATCACCCAGTCGCGGTAGCGCCAGGCATGCTCGGCGAAGACGTCGTTGCTCGTCCCCATCTGGTCGGCGTAGCCGGTGAGGTCGAGCCAGCGCCGCGCCTGGCGCTCGGCGAACGCGCGTGAGGCGAGCAGCCTGTCGACGACCCGCGCGCGGGCCAGAGGGGAGGTGTCGGCGACGAAGGCGGCGATCTCGGCGGGGCTCGGCGGCAGGCCGGTGAGGTCGAACGACACGCGCCGTAGCCAGGCATGGCCGTCGGCGTCGGCGGCCGGGTGCAGCCCCGCCGCCTCGAGCCGCGCGAGGATGAAGCGGTCGACGTCGTCGAGCGGCCAAGCGCCGTCGGCCACCGGCGGTGGCGTGGGATCGGCGACCGGCTGGAAGGCCCAGTGGGCGCGGCCCCCGGCGATGTCGATCGCGCCGCGCGGCGCCGGCGAATCGCCGGCGCGCGGGTCGGGGGCGCCGGCCGCGATCCAGGCGACGAGCGTGGCGATCTCGGCGTCTGGCAGTCGCCCGGTGGGGGGCATCGTGAGCGCGGGATCGAGATGGCGGATCGCCCGGATCAGCAGGCTCTCGTCGGGCGTGCCGGGGACGATCGCCGGCCCGGAATCGCCCCCCTGCCGCCAGCCCCCGGCTGAATCGAGCGCCAGCCCCCCTTCGATCGAGGCGCCGTGCGAGTGGCACTCGAAGCAGCGTGCCTTCAGGATCGGCAGGACGCGGTCGGCGAAGAAGGCGGGATCGGCGGCCGGCTCGGCCGCGGCCGCGAGCCGAGCCATCAGCCCGGCGGCGGCCATCAGCCAACGCGGGCGCCAGGCCCCGACCAATCGGAAACGCGGGTTCTCCCGCTGGCGAGTGATCGACGGCTGCATGGACCCCTCCGTGGAGAAGTGTAGCGTCGCCCCGACGGCGATCGGTACGCTCCGCCCGCACGAGGCGCTCGGGCGACGCCGCGGTGACCGGGAGGTGACGATGGATCGGACGGGAACGACCGCACGGGCATGGGGTGGGTGGATCGTCGCGGTGGTGGCGCTCGCCGCCGGGTGGCCGGATGGACCCCGCGCCGCCGAGACTCCGGCCAGTTCCGTGACCGTCGGCGCGACGCCGATCGCGACAGTCGTCGACTACCGCGGCGACACGCTCGTCGGCCCGATGCCGGAGATCTGGGAGGGGCTCGCCCGGCGGATCGGGATCACGACGACGTTCGTGCGCGTGCCGTCGATCGTGTCGTTGATCGACGACGTCGGCGCCGGGCGGATCGACGTCGGTCTCGGGCCGGTGGCGATCACCGAGGAGCGCGAGCGGACGCTCGACTTCACCCATCCGGTGTTCCACTCCGGGATGCGGATCGTCGTCCGAGAACAGCGGGGCACCGGACTGCTCGACGCGGCGCGGTCGCTGGCCAGCTGGCGGCTGCTGTCCGTGCTCGGCGCGGTGGCGGCGCTGGCGCTGCTTTCCGGCCACCTGCTGTGGTGGGTCGAGCGCGGCGACAACCCCGACTCGTTTCCGCGGGACTACCGGCGTGGCGTCGGCGAGGCGCTGTGGTGGATCGTGTCGGCGGTCGTCACCGGGGGCTGCGACGACAAGCACGTCGACGGCATCCTCGGGCGGGCGATCGCGCTGGCCTGGATGATCGGCGGCATCGGCCTCGTCGCCGCCTTCACCAGCGTGCTCACCGCGACGATGACCGCCGATCAGGTCGCCGGCATCATCCACGGCCCGCGCGACCTCGCCGGGCGTTCGGTCGGAGTCCAGGAGGGGGCGGTGACGATCGGCGTGGTCAAGCAGCGCGGTGGGTTTCCACGCGAGTATCCGACGCTTCGCGAGGCACTGGCGGCGCTCGACGCCGGTGAGATCAAGGCGGTCGTCTCGGCCAACGAAGTCGTCTCGGCACTGGTCGCCGAGCTCGGCCGGCCGCGGTTGCGCGTCGTCGGGCCGTTGTTCGACGTCTTCGACTTCGGGATCGTGCTGCCGACGGGGAGCCTACTCCGCGAGCCGCTCAACAAGGCGCTGCTCCAGATGCGCGAGGAAGGGGAGATCACCCGGATCCGGGAACGCTGGCTCGGGAAGCACGACTGAGCGCGGCGGCAGAGGATGCGGCCGGCAGCCAGTGGACAAAGGCCACGGAGGGCTTTGTCCACGTGAAAACGGAGGGCTTTGTCCCGGAATCGGCAACACGCAACGATTCGCCAACCGGCCGCAGGATGCGGCCGGCAAACAGTGGACAAAGGCCACGGAGGGCTTTGTCCACGTGAAATCAGTGCATTTCCACGGCGCAGCTGCCCAGGCCGCCGCGGACGTAGTTGAACTGCACGCACGGATGGTCGGCGAGGAGCGACATCGGCACGGCCGTATCGACGATCTTCTTGGAGACCATCAGCGCCGTCAGCCGCTGGCCGAGCGGGTTGTCGTGCATCCCGGCGTGCCAGATCGAGACCTTGTCGGCGCGCCACGTCTCGGCGGGGCCGACGGTGATCGCCTGCTGGGGGACCATCGTGATGTTGCCGCCGCCGCTCGTCCGGGCGTTCTGCGCCAGCGTGACCGGGTGGAGCTCGACGACGCGCGTCCCGAGCTTCCGGTACTCGGCGGCCGGGGGCGGTTCGGCCTCGCCGGGGCGGCGCCGCGGCGGGTCGTTGAACGCCCAGTGCTTGATGTCCCCCTGGCCCCCCTGCATCACCGCGCACCTCCCGTGGTCCCAACTGGCCACGTAGGCGGCGATGTCGGTGGGGAAGTGGAGATTGGCCTCCGGCATCCGCAAGTCGGCCCGGATCCGGTCGAAACACAGCGCGCGGTCGGCGCGCTCGAACGACAGCGGGTGGGAGGTCGGCACCGGGCGGCCGTTCTCGTACCACTCGTCCATCCCCCAGAAATGGGCGTGACGAAGATCGATCTCCAGCGCGTTGACGATCCGCGCCACCAGCGGCAGCTGCTCGGTGGGGCCGATCGGCCCGCAGATCCCGACCGGCTCCGCGGCCGTCGCCTGCTGCCAGGCGGCGACGTATTCGAGCGCCTCGGCGACGTAAAACTCCTCGAGCGAGTCGTGCATCACGACCGTGAATCCGGGGCGCGAGAGCCCGAGCACGTCGTCGACGGTGAGCCGCGCGGCGTCGCGGATCAACTCGGCGGGGAGCGTCGTGTAGTCCCACCACTCGGGGGCGATCCGGCTCGGTGCGCGGGACATCGGCAAGGTCCTCGGGGGGCAGGGATGAGGTGGGGGGATGGAGAGAGGATGGAGCGGCTCACAGTTCGACGGGGGGCGGATCATCGGGGCCGGGATGGCAGAGGTCTGGCCCGAGTGCCTCGGCCAGCGGGTCGCCGTCGCGGGCGGCAAAGCCGACGTGGAGATGGCGCCGCCACCCCTCGGCCAGCGCGTAGCGCCCCGAGAGCCGGCCGAGCGCCGCCGACATCCGGTCGCACGAGGCGAGGTAGCTGTCCATCCCCTGCGTGGCGTCGAGCCAGTCTTTCTGGCTGGCGTGCGCCGCCAGCGCCCGGCGCTTCTGGTCGTGGACGGCGCCGGTGTCGACGAACAGGTCGGGAAAGACCGCGCGGCGGAGCGGATCGCGGAGGCCGTGGGGCATGGCGTGGTAGATCGTCACGTCGCCCGATACCGGGGGGAGCGGCGGATCGGTGCGGAAGTTGGGCACGCCCCTGGCGAAGGCCGCGGTCACCGCCAACCGCGCGGTGGTGATGTGGTCCTCCATGTAGTCGGACAACGCGTGGGTGAGGAGGATCGTGGGGGCGGCGCGGCGGACCACCGCGGCCACGCGGCGCAAGAGCGGCTCGCCGTAGAAGATCAACAGGTCGTCGGCGAGGCTGTCGTGGAGCGTCGCGCCGAGGATCTCGGCGGCGGCACGCCCCTCCGCGGCGCGGATCCGGCGGGTCGCGGCGTTGTCGGCCACCATGCTGCCGCAGTCGCCCCCCGAGATGTTGAGGCAGTGGATCCGCCAGCCTGCACGGCCGAGCAACAGCAGCGTGCCGGCGAAGTGGAACTCGATGTCGTCGGGATGGGCGCCGATGGCGAGTACCACAGGCGCGTGTCGGTCGTCGTCCACGGCTCGGCTCCCGGCGGGACCGGGGTCTGGCCCCGGTCGGTGGCGGGGCGATGCTACGAGGGCGCCGCCGGAGGTCGCAACCACGGAGCTTGGCCGACCGGGGAAGCCGGAGGTCGAACCCCGCGGGCTGGCCGACGGAAACGCTGCCGGGTCCCGGCGCCGGCGGTTGACGGCACTTTCACCGCGACCATACCCTCTTCCTGTGGGATTCGCAGGGTGGCCGTGGCGCCTCGGCGGGCGAGATCCTCGCTCCGGCACGGGAGGATGATGACCATGGCACGGGACGGCGACGGTGGCTCGGTGTCGCGGCGTGGGGCCCTCGGGGTGGTGGCGGCAACGGTCGGGACCGCGGCGACGGTGCTCGCGGCCGATTCCCCCGCGGCCGATTCCCCCGCGGCCGATCCGATCGCCAAGGTCGCGAACGTCGCCGGCAGCGACCGCGTCAAGGTCGGCCTCGTGGGCTGCGGCGGCCGTGGAAGTGGCGCTGCCCTCCAGGCGATGAACGCCGATCCCGGAATGGTCCTGTGGGCGCTGGCCGATCCATTTCCCGACCGCGTCCAGAGCGGGGCCAACGTGCTCGCCCGTGCGGTCGAGGAGAAGGTCCAGAAGGACGCCGCCTACAAGGAGCGCTTCAACTGCCCCCCGGAGCGGCAATTCACCGGCCTCGACGGCTACCAGGCGGTGATCGATTCCTGCGACGTCGTCCTCCTCGCCTCGCCGCCGGCGTTCCGCCCGGCCCATCTGGCGGAGGCGGTCAAGGCGGGGCGACACGTCTTTTGCGAGAAGCCGATGGCGGTCGACGCCGCCGGGCTGCGGAGCGTGCGCGACACCGTCGCGCTTTCGAAGAAGGGGGACAGGTCACTGGTCGCCGGCTTCTGCTGGCGCTATTCGGCGCGCGAACGCGACGTCTACCGGCGGATCCACGAGGGGGCGATCGGCCCGGTCCGCGCCACCTACACGACCTACAACGCCGCCGGGTTCCGCGGCGAGAATCCCCGGCAGCCCGATTGGAGCGACCTCGAGTACTACATCCGCAACTGGCCCTACTATACGTGGCTGTCGGGCGATCACATCGTCGAGCAGGCGGTCCACGCGATCGACAAGATCGCCTGGGCGATGGCCGACGAGCCGCCGCTGTCGGTGACATGCACCGGCGGCCGTGAGGTGCGCCCCGACGTCCCGGTGGGCAACAACATCTTCGACCACTTCGGGGCGACGTTCGAATACTCCGGCGGGCGCCGCGGCTTCCACATGTGCCGCCACTTCCCCGGGGCCGCCAACGACAACAGCGACTTCGTCATCGGAGCCACCGGCCACGCCCTGGTCAACGGCTTCGGTGGGGTCCACAAGATCGTCCTCGGCGGCACCACCTGGGAGAGCGAGGTGGAGCGCAACGACATGTACCAGCAGGAGCACGACGAGCTGTTCAAGAGCATCCGTGACGGGAAGCCGCTCAACGACGGCGACCGGATGACCAACAGCACGGCGATGGCGATCATGGCGCGGATGAGCGCCTACACCGGGCAGCCGGTCACCTGGGAGCAACTCTGGGCGTCGAAGGAGGACCTCGCGCCCCCGACCTGGGAGTTCGGCCCGGTGATTCCCCCGACGCCGATCGCGGTGCCGGGGAAGACGAAGCTCGTCTGAGCGGCGTCGGGACCATCGAGGAGGAAGAACGATGCACGAGGGACCGACGACGTCCGTCCGCCCGATCTATCACGGCCCGCTGTCGCAGGTCGCACCGGCGACCGGGGGCACGATCGAGCGCGTGCCGGTCACCGTCTACGAGCAGCCGGCCGATGCCAGCCGGGCGGTGGCCCGCGAGATCGCCGACCTGATCGCCGAGCGGAGCCGCGCCGGCCGGCGGACCGTCCTCGGGCTCGCCACCGGGAGCACGCCAGTCGGGGTCTACGACGAGCTGGTCCGCCTCCACCGCCAGGAGAGGCTGTCGCTGGCGAGCGTCGTGACGTTCAACCTCGACGAATACTGGTCGATGGCGCCCGAGGCGCTGCAGAGCTACCACCGCTTCATGCGCGAGCATCTCTTCGACCATGTCGACATCCCCCGGGAGGCGATCCACATCCCCGACGGGACGCTCGACCGCGGCGCCGTCGCCGCGGCCTGCCAGCGCTACGAGGAGGCGATCCGCGAGGCCGGGGGCATCGACCTGCAGATCCTCGGAATCGGCCGCACCGGCCACATCGGCTTCAACGAGCCGGGTAGCGCGCTGGACAGCCGGACGCGGCTGATCACGCTCGACAGCGTCACCCGGTCGGACGCCGCCAGCGACTTCTTCGGGGAGTGGAACGTCCCGCGCCAGGCGATCACGATGGGCGTCGGCTCGATCCTCGATGCCCGCCGCGTCGTGCTCCTGGCGTTCGGCGAGCACAAGGCGCCGATCGTGCGGCGGGCCGTCGAGGAGCCGTTCAACACCCACGTCTCCGCCAGCGCGCTGCAGCAGCACTCCGACGCGCGGTTCGTGCTCGACCGGGCCGCGGCCGGGCGGCTCACCCGGTTCGAAGCGCCGTGGCTCGTCGGCCCGCTCGATCTGCTCGGCATCGCCTGGACCGACGAATTGGTCCGCAAGGCGGTGATCAGGCTGGCGCTGCAGCTCGAGAAGCCGCTGCTCAAGCTCACCGACCGCGATTACAACCAACACGGCCTCCAGGATCTGCTCTCCAAGCGGGGCCGGGCCTACGACATCAACATCGCCGTCTTCCGGGCGATGCAGGGGACGATCACCGGGTGGCCCGGCGGCAAGCCGGGGCGGGCGCGGCGCGTCCGCCGGCCTCCGGGGGGCACGTTCGACAGCGTGCCGGTGGCCGACGTCGTCCGCGAGATCGCCGCCGAGGAGGATCCGTTCCCGAAGCGGGTCGTGGTCTTCAGCCCGCACCCGGACGACGACGTGATCAGCATGGGGGGCACGTTCATCCGCCTCTGCGAGCAGGGGCACGAGGTGCAAGTCGCCTACCAGACCAGCGGCAACATCGCCGTGTGGGACGAATCGGCCGATCGCCACGTGGATTTCGTCGAGGAGTTCTGCCGTGCGTTCGGGACCGGCACTGCGGTCGGCACGGTGGCCGAGCGGATCCGGGCGTTTCTCCGCGACAAGCAGCCGGGGGCGGTCGACATCCCAGAATTGCAGGTCGTCAAGGGCCTCATCCGTCGGACCGAGGCTCGGGCCGCGGCGCTGCTCTCGGGCGTCAAGGCGGAGCGGATCCACTTCCTCGACCTCCCCTTCTACGAGACGGGGCGGGTGCGGAAGAAGCCGATCGGCCCCGAAGACATCGAGATCACCGCGCGCCTGCTCGACGTCGTGAAGCCGCATCAGATCTACGCCGCCGGGGATCTGTCCGATCCCCATGGAACCCACCGGGTCTGCCTGTCGGCGATCCTCGGCGCCCTCGGTCGGCTCGCCGAGCGGGAGTGGGCGAAGGGCTGCGAGCTATGGCTGTACCGCGGGGCGTGGCAGGAGTGGGAGCCGCACGAGATCGACATGGCGGTGCCGCTGTCGCCCGACGAGGTCGTCCGCAAGCGGATGGCGATCTTCAAGCACGAGAGCCAGAAGGACCGGGCACTGTTTCCCGGCCCGACCGACCCGCGCGAGTTCTGGCAGCGGGCCGAGGACCGCAACCGGCACACCGCCCGGGTCTACGACCAGCTCGGGTTGCCGGAGTACGAGGCGATCGAGGGGTTCGTCCTCCACCGGCTCCCGTGAGCCGCGTGGCGCCCGGCGCCGGTGCGCCGGGCCGGAGCGGGGCACGGCAGCGGAGGGGACGCGATGGGTGAGCGGCTGCAGGTCGGGGTCATCGGATACGGGTGGGCGGCGACGGCCCACATCGCCGCGATCAACGCGACGCGGCAGGGGCGCGTGACGGCCGTCTGGTCGTCGCGCCAGCTCGACGCCGCCGAGCTCTCGGCACGCCACGGCGGTCCGATCCGTGTCCACCGCGATCTCGAGGGGCTCCTCGCCGATCCGGCGATCGACGTCGTCGACATCACCAGTTACCCCAGCCAGCACCGTGACCAGGCCGTGGCCGCCGCGCGGGCCGCCAAGCACGTGATCCTCGAGAAACCGATGGCCAACTCGCCGACGGAGGTGGCCGAGATCGTCGCCGCCGCCGAAGCGGCCGGCGTGCGCGGCTGCGTCTGCTTCGAATGCCGGTTCTCGAGCCAGTTCCAGGCGACGAAGGCGGTCATCGACCAGGGCCTGCTCGGCCGCCTCCACTACGGGGAGGTCGACTACTACCACGGCATCGGACCGTGGTACGGGCAGTTCCGCTGGAACACGCGGCGCGACGAGGGGGGCAGCGCCCTGCTGACCGCCGGCTGCCACGCACTCGACGCGCTGCTGATGGTGATGGGGGGCGAGGTGGAGAGCGTGTCGAGCCTGAGCACGAAGTCACGGTCGGAGATCTTCCGGCCCTACGAATACGACACCACCAGCGTGACGATCGTCCGTTTCCGCGACGGCGCCGTGGGGAAGACGGCGGCGGTCGTCGACTGCCTCCAGCCCTACTACTTCCACACGCACCTGGTGGGAAGCGAGGGGAGCCTGCTCGACGACCGCTTCCACTCGGCGCGGCTGGCGGCCGACAAGGGGAAATGGAGCCGGATCGCGATGAAGCTCCTCGACTCCGGCGACGTCAGTGATCACCCCTACCAGGCGCAGTTCCAGGCATTTTTCGATTCGATCGAAGCCGGCAAGGAAATGCCGCTGACCGGTTTCCGGGAAGCCGCGCGGACCTTCTCGGTGATCTTCGCCGCCGACGAAAGCGCGGCGCGGGGCGGGGCGCCGGTCAACCCCGTCTGATCGGCGGAGGTCGTCGCTCTGGTAACGGCGAGAATGCCGCTCCGCTGACACGGCAGCTCGCTTCTTCGCCGTCCCTGGTCGACGGTCTGGGCCGTCGACCAGGGACGCGAGAATCAGCGGCGGCGAACTTCGCGGCCCGGCAGCGTCTTCGGCCACTCGTCGTTGGTCAGCCAGACGAGGGCCGTCGAGGTCTTGCCGAGCTCGGCAGCGCCCTTCGGCTGGGCCACCGCAACGGCGCCCGTTCCGCCATGGACGTCGACGCGGAGATGGTTGAACCTGCCGTCGCAGGTCACCAGGCTCTGGTCGTTGGTCGGACGGAATCCGGCCGGAACCTTGCCGAGGACGCGGTCGAGCTGCTTCTTGCTCGACAGCCCCTCGAGCGCAAGTTCCACCGTGTCACCGACCCGGTGGAGGAGGACGCGGTCGACCTTCGAGCCGTTCGGCAACGACATCAGCCCGGTGATCTCGCGGTGACCGCTCGACCGGGTGCCGGTCGCGGGGCCCGGAGGGCCAGCCGGACCCTGCTCGCCGCGGTCCCCCTTCGAGCCGGCGAGGCCGCGCTCTCCCTTGGCGCCGGTGGCGCCGGGGAGGCCCGGCTTTCCATCCTTGCCGTTGACGCCGTTCTTCCCCGGCGCGCCAGCGGGGCCGGCAGCGCCGCGCTCTCCCTTGGCTCCGGCTGGGCCAGGCAGACCCGGCTTTCCATCCTTGCCGGGTGCTCCGGCTGCACCGCGCTCGCCCTTGGCACCGGCCGGTCCGGGGAGGCCCGCCTTGCCGTCGACGCCATTCTTGCCCGCCGGACCTGCAGGGCCCTGCTTCCCGCCGAGGCCGTTCTTCCCCGGCGCACCATCCTTGCCGGCGGGGCCCGCCGGTCCACGTTCACCCTTGGCACCCGCGGGACCCGGGAGCCCGGGCTTCCCGTCGAGGCCATTCTTGCCAGCCGGTCCAACCGGTCCTGTCTTGCCGTCGAGGCCGTTTTTGCCAGCTGGGCCGACCGGTCCGGCTGGGCCGCGATCGCCCTTGGGGCCGATCGCCCCTGGCTTCCCGTCGAGCCCGTTCTTACCAGCAGGTCCAATCGGACCCGGCTTGCCATCGAGGCCGTTCTTGCCAGCAGGTCCAATCGGTCCTGGCTTCCCGTCGAGGCCGTTCTTGCCAGCCGGACCCACTGGCCCAGCGGGCCCACGATCGCCCTTGGGTCCAACCGGCCCGGGCTTGCCATCAAGACCGTTCTTGCCAGCAGGGCCGACCGGTCCTGGCTTGCCGTCGAGACCGTTCTTTCCCGCGGGCCCCGGCAGCCCGTCCTTTCCGGCCGGTCCGATCGGCCCTGGCTTGCCGTCGAGGCCCGGCGGGCCAGACGGGCCGCGCTCACCCTGCGGGCCGGCGGGACCGCGCTCACCCTGCGGGCCGGAGGGACCGCGCTCACCCTGCGGGCCGGCGGGACCGCGCTCACCCTGCGGGCCGGAGGGACCGCGCTCACCCTGCGGGCCGGCGGGACCGCGCTCACCCTGCGGGCCGGCGGGACCGCGCTCACCCTGCGGGCCGCGGGCCCCCGCGACAGCGGCTCCTTCGCTCGCGCCGCCGAAGCCAAACGCTTCACCGAGGCTGGCGATCAGACCCGGGGAGGCCTTGTGGAGGCGACCGAGGTCCACCCACTTGGAGTGCGCGTCGTCCCAGATCCAGAGGATGCCGGCTGCCTCTTCGAACCAGGCGTCGCCCACTGCCCCCTTGCCGGGGAGGCTCGGCGAGTCGTCGATGACACCGAGCAGACGATGGATCGGAGGAAGTTGGCGGCGTGCCATGGGTGTGCAGACCTCTCGCAACCAGAAGGGAAAGGCGTTAATCGGGGGAACGGCGAAGCCCGGGGAACCTGTTTCCCCGAAACGCCACGCCTTTTATTTGGTGCAAATGCCCCAAGCTTCCCAGATTCACAAGTGTGTCAGAAGGTAACGCCGGTGGGGGAGCGGTTCAAGTCGCCGCGTGGGTTGCGTTGACCACCTCGCAACCCCCCCGGGGGCTTGACAGCACCGGGCCGCGCAGGCCCGCTATGGAACACCGGTCGGCTGCCCGCCGGCCGGCCGATGGCTGCCGCTCGCGGTTCTGTCCACGATCCGGGTCCACGCCAACGTGGGGCCCGGTGCCGAGGGCGTGCCGCTCCCCACCGGAAAGGGTGATTCCATGGCCCACGTCGACGCTTCCCGCGTGCCGCGGGGAACGGTGTTCGCGCCGCTGGTGTTCGGCCTCGTCGCGGTGGTCGCCGCAGCGCAGGAATCCGCCGATCCGCGAATGGCGGCGGTCACGCAGGCAGCCGATGCCCGGATTGCCGCGATGGTGTCGGCAGACCCGAAGGCCTTGGCCGACCACCTCTCCCCCGATCTCCGCTACGCCCACTCCAACGGCTCGGTCGACACGCGCGCGTCGTTGCTCGAACTGATCGCGTCGGGGAGGAGCAAGTACCTCGCGATCGAGACACTCGACCGCTCGTTCACGTTCCCCACCGACACCATCGCGCTGGAGTCGGGCAAGGCCCGGTTCCGGGTCGACTCCCCCACCGGGATGATCGACAACGTCCTCTCCTACCTGGCCACATGGCGCCTCGAGGAGGGGCGGTGGCGGTTCCTCGCCTGGCAGTCGGCGCGGATGCCGCAGCCGCTCGTGCCGTCGGGGTTCACACCGCTGTTCAACGGCATCGATCTGGCCGGCTGGCGCGGTCGCCCGCACCTCGATCCCGCCGCCGAGGCAGCGCTCTCCGCCGCCGACCGGACCGCCAAGCAGGCGGAGTGGAACGCCGATCTGGCCCGTCACTGGAAGGTCGAGGGGGGGGAGATCGTCAGCGACGGAGAAGGGGTGTTCCTGACCACCGACCGCGACTACGGCGACTTCGAGCTGCACCTGGAGTGGCTGCTGCCCGACGCCTGTGCCGACAGCGGGATCTACCTGCGCGGCAATCCCCAGGTGCAGATCTGGGATCCGGATTGCGAGCGTGATTTCAAGCATGGCGGCGACAAGGGGTCGGGCGGCCTGTGGAACAACCCCGGCGACACTCCCGGGCGGTTCCCGCTGGTCCGCGCCGACGCTCCCACCGGCCAGTGGAACACGATGCGGATCCGGATGCAGGGCGACCGCGTCGCCGTCGTCCTCAACGGCCGGCTCGTCGTCGACGACGCCCCGCTTGCCAACTTCTTCGCCAAGGGGCAGCCGCTCCCCGCGACCGGGCCGATCCAGATCCAGACGCATGGCGCGCCGATGCGCGTGCGCAACGTCTGCCTCCGCGAACTGCCCACGCTCGAGGGCTCCGGGCCCGGCTGGCGCGACCTCGGGGCCGACGACTTCGAGAACGTCAACGGTGAGCCGGGCACGTGGACATGGACCGGTGGTCTCGTCCACTGCACCGGCCGCCCCGTGGGGGTGATCCGCACGAAGAAACAGGTCAAAAACCTGGAAATGTCGCTCGAATGGCGCCACCTCACCGACGGTGGCAATTCCGGCGTGTTCCTCTGGGCGCCGCCTGCGGTGCTCGAAAACCTCCCCCCGGGGCGGTTGCCGCCCGGCGGCATCGAGGTCCAGGTCCTCGACCATGGCTACACGCGCCGCTACGAGAAGTCGTCGGGCAAGAAGGCCGACTGGTTCACGACCGACGGCGACGTCTTTCCGGTGGGCTCGTCCGACATGACGCCGTTCCCGCCGGCGGCCCCCGGGGGCAAGCGGAGCTTCCCCTCAGCACGGCACTCGCGCGGCACGCCGGAGTGGAACCACTACTACATCCGCGCGATCGACGGCGAAGTCCGCCTGTGGGTCAACGGCCACGAGGTCTCGGGCGGCACCGGCTGCAAGCCGGCCGAGGGGCACCTGTGCCTGGAGTCGGAGGGCGCCCCGGTGGAGTTTCGGCGCCTGCGGATCCGGGAGCTCCCCTGACACCCGTGCCGCGGGTCGTGCGGTCGTTGCCCGAGGGGGCGGCGGTCGCACCGCATCGGCACGCGCGGTACAAACCATGCCTGTTTCATCCCCCGAGGAGCATGCGATGACGAGCCCCCGGACCGGCGGACGATGGATTGCGGCGCTGATCGTCGTGGTGGCGTGTGGCGCGACCTCGTCGCACGCCGAGGAAGGGTTCACGCCCTTGTTCGACGGCAAGGGCCTCGCCGGCTGGCAGGGGGACGTGAACGGCTACGAGGTGGTCGACGGTGAGATCCGCTGCCGCAAGGGGGCCGGCGGCAAGCTCCTCACCACGGGGGAGTACGGCGACTTCGTCCTCCGCTTCGACTTCCGGCTCACACCCGGTGCCAACAACGGCCTCGGGATCCGGGCGCCCGTCGATGGTGACGCCGCGTTCGTCGGCATGGAGCTGCAGATCCTCGACGACGGCCACGAGAAGTACAAAACGATCGCCCCCTGGCAGGCGCACGGCTCGGTCTACGGCGTGGTCGCCGCGAAGCGTGGTGCCCTGAAGCCGACCGGTGAGTGGAACAGCCAGGAGGTCACCGTCCAGGGCTCGAAGATCAAGGTCGTCCTCAACGGCCAGACGATCGTCGACGCCGACATCGCCGAGTTCCGTGACGGCAAGGCGACGCTCGACGGCAAGGAGCACTCCGGCCTGAAGCGGACCACCGGCCACGTCGGGTTCCTCGGCCACGGCGACGAGGTCCACTTCCGCGAGATCCGCATCCGCCCCTTGGCCAAGGGCTGACGCCGATGACCGGCCGGTGCCGTCGCCGCGCCGGCTCACGACCGCGGCGAGCGCCGCCGGGAGGCACGATGGCGGCACGGTTCCGGTGGGCGCTGCTCCTGACGGCCGCCACGGCGGCTCACGGATCGGCGGCGGAGGGGCTGGCGATCCGTGAGCCGCGCCCCCACGAGGTGGTCCAGCGGACTCGTTTCACCCCGGGCCCGACGCCGGCCGAGCCGGTGTCGCGGGGCTCGGCGATCGTCACGCTCGTGCTCGACGGCGTGCCCCCCGGTGTCGCCTCCGCGCGGATCCGTGCGGTGCCCTGCAGCGATCCGGAGGCCGATGTCGCCTGGAGCCGGGTCGATCTCGACGCGCCGACGGCGGATGGCGCGCGGCGCGGCCGGGTGGCAGTCGCGGCCGGGGGCTGGTATCGCCTCGAGGCGATGGTCGACGACGCGCCGGGCGAGCCGCGGACGGCGGCCGTCGAGCCGTTCGGGGTCGGCGAGGTGTGGCTCGTCGCCGGTCAATCGTGTGCCACCAACACCAACGACGAGCGTCTCGTCGTCGGCGATCCCCGGCGGCGCGTGGCGGCGTGCGGCGGCGACGGATCGTGGTGCGTTGCCGACGACCCCCAGCCGACCCCCGACGGCAGCGACGGCGGTTCGATCTGGCCCGCGGTTGGCGACGAAATCGTCCGCGCGTTCGGGGTTCCTGTGGGGTTTCGCAACGTGGCCTGGGTTGGCACGTCGACGGCGCGCTGGCAGCCCGGCGGGGAGCTCCACTCGCGCCTCGTGACGGCCGGCAAGGAGCTGGGCCGGTTCCGCGCGGTGCTTTGGCAGCAGGGGGAATCGGATGTCATCGAGGGGACCTCGACCGACGACTACGTCGCCGCCATGCGCCGGATCCGCGGGGCCGCGGTCCGGGGCTGGGGCTTCGAGCCCCCCTGGCTGTGCGCCATGTCGACCCACCATCCGACCGTGTACGACGATCCGCCCGGCGAAGCGCGGATCCGTGCCGCGGTCGATCGCCTCGCCGTCCTCCCTGGGTTCGGTGCCGGCCCCGACACCGACACCCTGCGCGGCGACATGCGCGGTGGGCCGGGCTCGCGCCGGCATTTCAGCGGCCCCGGGCAGCGCGGTGCCGCACGGCTCTGGGCCGGCGTACTCACCGAGCGACTCCAGCGCCCCCCGAAGGGGATCGAAGCCGCGTCGTGGCTGCTTCCCGACCTCGATCTGCGTGCGCCCCCCTGGGCGTCGGTGGTTGTCAGCCGCGAGAGCAGCGTGCTGCGGGGGGTGGCGGCAGGCACGGAGGCTCGCGCGCGGCTGGCCTATCCGGCCGAGCGGATCGTCGCCGTGACGACGGCGCACGAGGGAACCCCGATCGTCGCGCCGGGAGGGTTCACGCACGTCGCGGGGAGCACCGAGATCCGGTTCCACGCGCCCCTGCCCGTGCCGCCGATCCTCGATGCCGACCGCTACCTGCCCGCCGGAGCCGAACACTCGTACCGCCACCGCACCGGCCAACCCGACATCAACCTCCTCTACCGGCCCGGTCGCTGGTTTCACGACCGCGACGTCGAGATCACCTACCGGCGCGTGCCGGGGCCGGCGCCCGACGTTGTCCATGGCCACCTGCCGCGGACCCGTGCCCGGCTCGGCACCGCCGGCGGTCTCGTGGTCGCCGTCAGCGGCGACAGCATCGCCACCGGCCTCGACGCGTCGGCAACGACGGCGACGGCGCCGTTGCAGCCCGGGTGGGCCGATCTGGTCGTCGCCTGGCTGCGGGTCCACGCCGCCGCCGACGTGACGCTCGTCAACCGCGCGGTGGCCGGTTGGAGCGTGGCCAACGGTGTCGCCGACGCCGACGCGCTGCTCGACGCACGCCCCGACCTGGTGATCGTGGCCTACGGCATGAACGACGTCGGCCGCCGCGACCCGGACTGGTTCCGCGGGCAAACCACGGCCCTCGTCGCCCGCTGCCGGGAGCGGCTCCCCGATTGCGAGGTTCTTCTCGTCGCCTCGATGCTCGGCAACGACGAGTGGGTCCACACGCCGCGCGAGATGTTCCCGCGCTACCGCGACGAGCTGCGCTCGCTCGTCGCGCCGGGCGTGGCGCTGGTCGACATGACAACGGTGTGGGAGGAGCACCTGCGTTCCAAGGAGACGTTCGATCTCACCGGCAATGGCCTCAACCACCCCAACGACCACGGGCACCGGCTGTACGCCCAGGGGATCCTCGAGGCGTTGGCGGGGCGCGGCCCGGGCGACTGAGCCGCGACCCGGTCAGTCGGCCGGGCCGGCGAGGATCCGGTCGTTCTCGCTGTCGACCACGACCAGCCTGCCCTGCGGGTCGATCGCGGCACCGTGCGGGCGGTCGAGCTGCGTCGAGCGCCAGTCGGCGCCGACGGCAGTGCCCGCCTGCGTCGGCACGCCGGCCACCGTCGTGATCGTGCCGGCCTGCGGATCGAACCGCCGGATGCAATGGTTCTCGGTGTCGACCACGAGCACGCGGCCGGCGCCGTCGAGCGCCACGTACTTTGGCCCGGCGAGGAGGGCGTCGGCCGCCGGGCCGCCGTCGCCCCCGTAGCCCGCCCGGCCGGCGGCGTTGACCACCGTCCGCAGCCGGCCGTCGCGGATCGCCACCAGCGCGTTGCCCTCGCGCAGCGCCAGGTAGATCGTGCCGTCGGGAGCCCGGCAGGCGGCCCGCGGACCGGCCAGCGGTGATTCGGTCGCGACCGCGCCGTCGAGCGGGCGCCCCGCGGTGCCGTTTCCGGCCACCGTCGTCACCGTGCCGGCGGCGAGGTCGATCCGGCGGAGGCGCGCGTTGCGGATGTCGCAGACGAGCAGTCCACGGCCGTCTGGCTCCAGGGCGCAGCAGTAGGGCTGGTTGAACGCGGCCGCCGTCGCCGGTCCCCCGTCGCCGCCGGAGCCCGCCGCGCCGGTGCCGGCGAGCACCCGTACCGTGCCCGACGCCGGGTCGAACGCACGGATCACGTGGTTGAACGTGTCGGCCAGGTAGACGGCGCCGTCGCGACCGATCGCCAGATCGTGGAGGCCATGGAATCGCTGGTCGGCTCCGGGGCCGGCGGTGACTGAAAACGGCGGCTGCTTGGTGTCGGTGACGTGGAACGTGCCGGCGAGGAACTCCGGGGCCCCGCCCCCGGCCGGTATGCGGAACAGCCGGTTGCCACGCATGAACTCGACCCCGTGGAGCCGTCCGGCGGCGTCGAACGCGACGGCGAACGGTTCGTTGACCAGGGCGGGATCGGGCTGCCGGCCATGGCGGCCGCCGGGCGCTCCGACGACGACCTCGATCCCCGGTGCCGCCGCAGGGAGGAGGAGCAGGGCGAGACCGACGACTCGGATGACCGGCAGGCAGCTCATGGCGACGGCCCTGGAATGGGGTGGAAGCGGGAGCGGCGCGATGGCACGCCGGCGGCCGACGTTGTCGCCGCGGCCGACGCCGCAGGTCAAATTGCCGGCCGGGGGCCCGCGGGCCAAAATAGGTAATTCCCCACAGGACTTTGCCGTGGTCCGAACCGCCCGCCCCCGTGCCGGTCATGTGCCGAGTTGGACGCTGGTCGCGGCCTGCTGGGCGGGGCTGGTGGTCGCTGTCTCGGGCGCGGCCGCGGAGCCGCCTCCGGGGGGAACCTCCGCCGCGGCGCTCTCGCACTTCGAAGCCCACGTCCGTCCGCTGTTGGTCGCGCGCTGCCAGCGCTGCCACGGCGAACGCGAACAGAAGGGGGGCTTGCGCGTCGACGGGCTCGTCGGCCTGCTCCGTGGGGGGGATTCCGGGCCGGCGATCGTCGCCGGCGAGCCGGCGGCGAGCTTGCTCGTGGCGGCGGTCCGCCACGACGGCCTCGCGATGCCCCCCGACGGGCGGCTGGCAGACGGGGAGATCGCCGCGCTCGAAAGCTGGATCGCTGCCGGGGCCCCCTGGACGGGCACCGCGCCGGCGGCCGAACTGATCGCCGCCGGGCTCCCCGCGGACGACGTCGCGGCGGGACCGCGCCCGCGCTCGTGGCGCGACGGCATCACGGCCGCCGACCGCGCTCACTGGGCCTACCGCCCTCTCGTGCGTCCGCCGCTACCGCCTCCGACCACCGCTGCCACCACCGACCATCCGGTCGACCGGTTCATCGACGCCGCGCTCGCCGGCGCGGGGCTCGTGCCGGTCGGCCCGGCCGCGCCCGACGTGCTCGTGCGGCGGTTGTCGTTCGACCTCCTCGGCGTGCCTCCGACACCGGTCGAGACCGCGGCCTTCGCCGCCGATCCGGCTCCCGACGCCTCCGAGCGGCTCGTCGATCGGCTCCTCGCCGATCCGCGCCGCGGCGAGCGGATGGCGCGGCATTGGCTCGACCTGGCGCGCTACGCCGAGAGTGACGGGTACCGGCAGGATGCCTTCCGGCCCACCGTCTGGCGCTACCGCGACTTCGTCGTCGGTGCGTTCGCGGCCAACATGCCGTTCGACCGGTTCTTGCAGTGGCAGATCGCCGGCGACGAGATCGCGCCGCAGGATCCGGCCGCCCTGGTCGCGACCGGCTTCCTCCGGCAGACCCCGTACGAATACAACCAGGTGGACGCCGTCGGCCAATGGACGGCGATCCTCACCGAGGTCACAGACGTCGCCGGCGACGTCTTCCTGGCGACGGGGATGGGCTGCGCCCGCTGCCACGACCACAAGTTCGATCCCGTTCCGCAGGCCGACTACTACCGCCTCCAGGCGTTCTTCGCCGCGCTCGACTGGCGCGACGATGCCGTCGTCGATCCTCCGGGCACGCCGGCGTTGACCGCGGCGCAGCAGGCCTACGCGGCCCGGGTGGCCGAGTACCGTGCGAGGCTGGCGACCATCGAGGAGGGCGCGCGGTTCCCGGCGGCGTGGGCCGGCCAACTGCCCCTGTCGCGCTTCCCTGAATCGACGCAGGAGATGATCCTCCGCGAGCCGCAGCGCCGCGCGCCCTGGGAGGAGCAGATCGTGCGCCTCGCCTCCCGGCAGTTGAAGTTCACGCCGCCCGGGCTCGGGGGTGAGGACCAGCGCTGGCACCAGTGGCTCACGGAGGAATTGGCCGCGTTCGAGAAGGAGCACGCCGCCGACAAGCCGCCGGCGCCGGCGCTGGCTGCGGTCGCCGGTGACGTCGGCCCCCGCGCTCCGCCGACGCGGATTCCCGGCGGGGGCCCGGTCGAGCCGGGCGTGCCCGCGGTCCTCGGCGGCACGGGCGCGACGATCGAGCCGATCACCGCCGCGCCGGGCAGGCGCGGGTCGACCGGTCGGCGCCGGGCGCTGGCGGAGTGGCTGACCTCGGCGGCCAATCCGCTCACGCCGCGCGTCGTCGCCAACCGCGTCTGGCAGTGGCACTTCGGCCGCGGGCTCGCTGCCAATGCCAGCGACTTCGGCCGTCTCGGCGGCGCTCCCGACCATCCCGAGCTGCTCGATTGGCTCGCGGTCGAACTCGTCGAATCGGGCTGGGACGTCGCCCGGCTCGAACGCCTGATCCTCACCAGCGCCGCCTACCGCCGCACCTCGCGCCTCGCTGCCGACGATCCGGCCGTCGCCCGTGGCCGTGCCGTCGACCCCGACAACCGCCTCTGGTGGCGCCAGGATTGCCGCCGGCTCGACGCCGACCAGGTCCGCGACGCGGCCCTCGCCGTGTCGGGCGAGCTCGAACCGACGGTCGGCGGCCCGAGCGTGCCGCCGACGGCGCCGCGCCGCAGCCTCTACGTGACCGCGTTCCGCAACACGCGCGACGCTCTCGGCGAGGCGTTCGACGCCCCCGACGGCTACGCCAGCTGCGCGCGGCGCGAGGCCACCACGACCGCGACGCAGGCCCTGTTCCTCGTCAACGGCGAATGGCTCCTCGCCCGCGCCCGGGCGCTGGCGCTGGCGATCGAGCGCGACTCGGCCGCCGGGCCGGGCGCCGACGCCGACCGCGCCGCCGCCGCCCTGCGGCGCGCCACCGGACGCGAGCCGCCGGCGGCCGCGGTCGCGGAGGCGGCGGCGTTCCTCGCCGCCCAGCAGCGGCTGCTCGATGCCGATGCGTCGACGCAGCTGGCCGGATTCACGCGGCGGATGCCGCAGCGCGATGGCCTCGCCGCGGTCTTCGATCCCGCCGGGGAGGCGCCGGTGCTGGCGCTGCCGGGAGCCGCCCCGGCGACGTCGCCCGACGGCTTCACGCTCGAGGCCGCGGTGCTCCTCGAGTCGGTGGCCGGCGATGCCACCCCGCGCACGATCGCCGCCGCCTGGAACGGCAACGCCAAGGAGCGCGGGTGGGCGCTGGGCGTGAGCGGATCGACGGGCCGGCTCGCGCCGCAGTCGCTCGTCCTCCACCTGGCGGGCGGGACCGGCGCCGTGGAGACGGTCGCTCCCGAGATCCGCCTCGAGGTGCAGCGCCCCTACGCGATCGCCGTCAGCGTGCGCCCCGCCGTGGGCGGCCCCGGCGAGGCGCTGTTTTTCGTCCTCGACCTTTCCGACAACGATGCCGCGCCGGTCGAGCGCCGGATGCCGCTCGCCGCGCCCGGGCCGTTCACCGGCACGGCACCGTTCACGATCGGTGGGCGCGACGGCACCGCCGGCGCCCCCTGGGCGGGGCTGATCGACGACGTCCGGCTCACCGCCGCGGCGCTCGGGCGGGAGCAGTTCCTCCCCGAGCCGGTGCCCGGCGTCGTGGGGCACTGGACGTTCGAGGAGCGCCCCGGGTTCTTCGCCGATGCCTCCGGGCAGGAACGGGCGCTCGAGCGCCCCGGCGTCCGCCGGCCACCGGTGGCCGACGTCCCGCGCTACGAGGCCCTCGTCGATCTGTGCCACGTCCTCCTCTCGTCGAGCGACTTCCTGTATGTCGAATGACGGCGAACCGATCGGACCGTCCCCCAGCGGCCGCCGCCACTGGCTGCGGACCGCGGGCTGCGGCTTCGGCCTGACGGCGCTGGCGGCGCTCGACGCGGAGGCCGACGATCCACTCGGCGCGCGCCTGCCGCATCATCCGGCGCGGGCACGGAGCGTGATCTTCCTGTTCATGGAAGGGGGACCGAGCCACCTCGACCTGTTCGACCCCAAGCCGCTGCTCCGCGATCTGGCCGGGGAGCGGATCCCGGCGAGCTTCGCACCGCCGATCACGGCGATGGGGGAGAGCCAGTCGCCGCTCCTCGCCGACAAGCGCGTCTGGCGGCGCCACGGCCGGTGCGGGGCCTGGGTCAGCGACTGGATGCCGCACGTCGCCGGACATGTCGACGAGTTGGCGATCATCCGCTCCTGCGTCGCCGACGGCATCAACCATTCCGGCGGAGTCTGCCAGATGAACACCGGCGCCGTCCTCGGCGGCCGGCCGAGCCTCGGCGCATGGTGCGTGTACGGCCTCGGCACCGAGAACGCCGACCTGCCGGCATTCGTGGTGATGCAGGACAGCGACGGGCAGGTGGTGAACGGCCCGCGGAACTGGGGCGCCGGCTTCATGCCGGCCGTCTACCAGGGAACACGCGTCGGCGGCACGCCGCCGATCCCCAACCTCTCGGCGCCGCGCGGTCTGTTCGCGGAGCGCCAGGAGGGGAAGCTCGACCTCCTCGGACGGATCAACGGCCGGGCGGCCGCGGCCTTTCCGGACCACAGCGAACTCGCGGCCCGGCTCCGGACCTACGAGTTGGCCCACCGGATGCAGGCCGCGGCGCCGGCGGCCGTCGATCTCGCCGCGGAGACCGCCGCCACCCACCGCCTCTACGGCCTCGACGACGACGTCACCGCGCCGTTCGGCCGCACCTGCCTGCTCGCCCGGCGGCTCGTGGAGCGCGGCGTGCGGTTCGTGCAGCTGTACCACGGCGCGGGCAGCAAATGGGACGCCCATTCGGGGATCGAGAAGAACCATGGCGAGCTGTGCCGCAAGGTCGACCGGCCGATCGCCGGGTTGCTCGCCGACCTCCGCCAGCGCGGGCTGCTCGACTCGACGCTCGTCGTCTGGGGGGGCGAATTCGGGCGGACGCCGATGAGCGAGAAAGGGAATGGCCGCGACCACAACCCGTCCGGATTCACGATGTGGATGGCCGGCGGCGGCGTGCCCGGTGGGGTCACGATCGGTGCCACCGACGAGCTCGGCCTCCACGCCGTCGAGGACCGGATGCACGTCCACGACCTCCACGCGACGATCCTGCGGATCCTCGGCCTCGATCATCGCCGGCTGGTGTGGATGGCGCAGGGGCGCCCCGAGCGACCCACGCTCAACGAGGGGGTGCCGCACCCGCTCCTCGCCGGGTGAAGCAGGCGCTCAGACGCCGGCCGGCCAGTATTCGGCGATCTTGCCACGGAGGAAGATGACGCTGCGGGCCAGCTGATCCACGCCGTCGACGCCGTCCTCGATGCTGATCCACCCGGCGAAGCCTCGGGCACGCAGTTCGGTGAAGATCGCGTCGTAGTCGTTGAGTCCCTTTCCGATCTCGCCGTGGCGGAGGCGGCGGGCGTAGCCCTGGCTGCCCCCCTCCTCGCGGCGCAGGTCGTCGAGCGTGCCCTCGATCAGGAAGCGGTCGCTGGCGTGCATCGTGACCACGCGGTGGGAGACGCGGCGGAGCAGGTCGAGCGGATCGTCGCCGGCGAGGTAGGCGTTGGAAGGATCGTAGTTGACGCCGAACCCGGCGTCCGGGATCCGCTCGACGAGGCCGACGAAGGCGTCACGCCGCTGGGCGAACTCGGGATAGTCCCAGAAGTCGTCCTTGTAGTGGTTCTCGAGGACGAGCGTCACGCCCCGGCTGCGGGCGTGGGGCAGGCAGGCCCGGATGCAGTCGGCGGCGAGGTCGAGCCCCGCCGCCTCCGCCAGCTCCGGGCGGCGCTGGCCGGAGAGGACGCGGCAGAACGACGCCCCCAGGGCGTGGGCGGTGTCGATCCACTGGATCTGCCGCTCGATCTGGGCGCGGCGGAAGCCGGCATCGGGATGGGTGAAGTCGGGGGAGCAGCAGAACATCGGGATCGTCATCCCGCGCTCCTCGACCATCCGGCGGAATCCCGGCCAGCGGGCCGCGTCGGCCATCTCGAGGAACCCGGCGTACCACTCGAGCCCGTCGAGGTCGAGCGTCGCGGCGAGGTCGATCCACTCGGCCAGCCGCATGCTGCCGTCGCGGCACAGCGCCTGCATGTAGGCCTTGGGAAACGCTGCCAGCCGCGGGCGCGGGGATGCGGTCATGGGGAGGGGGCCTTCGGGGCGAGGTACTTGAGCGGGTTGCGGCCGATGACAGGGTATTGTTCGAGGTCGCAGACCTGGCCGCTGACCGGTCCCGACTCGTCGGCGAGGAAGCCGACCGCGACGGCGGCGATCTCCGCCGGCGTGAACAGCCGCCCCGACGGGGCGAATTCGCGCGGGATCCGCCGCTCCCATTCGGCCTCGAACCCCTGGCTCCGTTTCCGCGAAGATTCGTTCTCCGTGAGCACCCAGCCGGGGTTGATTTGGTTGACGCGGATCCCCTCCTCGCGGAACAGCACGTCGCCGAGGTTGCGCGTCAGCGTCGCCAGCGCGCCTTTCGACATCGAGTAGGGGAGGAGGTTGGGCTCGCCGCTCCAGGCGTTGATGCTGCCGATGTTGAGGACGGCGCCGCGGGTGGCGGCGAGCGCCGGCAGCGCCGCCTGGACGAGGAGCAGCGGCACCAGCGCGTTGACGCGCATCACGCGCTCGAACAGCGCGGCGTCGGTGGAGCGGACGTCGCCGGTGACGACCGCGGCCGCGTTGTTGACGACGGCGTCGAGTCGGCCGAAGTGGTCGACGGCCAGATCGACGAGCGTCCGCGGGCAGTGGGCCTCGGTCAGCTCGCCGACGTGGCCCACGCCCCGCGCGACACCGTCGGCCGCACCGACCGCGGCCACCACACCGGCGACGAGGTCGGGCTCGAGACCGTGGACGACGACCCGCGCGCCCTCGGCGGCCGCGCGGAGGGCGATCGCGCGGCCGATTCCGGTCGCGCTGCCGGTGACGATCACGACCTTGTCGGCGAGGCGCATCGGCAGGCTCCAAGGGGCACCGATCTTACCGGCGCCGGCGATCAGCCCGGCAGCGGGACCCCGGCGATGATCGTGCGGCGGACGGCCAGCCGCCGCGAAAGGAGGAGGATGTCGGCCCGCTTGCCGGGCTCGAGGCTCCCGACCTCGGCGGCGATCCCGGCCCGTTCGGCGGGGGTCAGGCTGGCGAGGCGGATCACCGTCGGCAGGTCGGCGCGGGTCGCGGACTGCATCGTGCGCACGCAGTGGTCCATGCCGACGACCGAACTGGCCAGCGAGCCGGCGGCCCGGCCGACGGAGCCATCGCTCTCGAACCAGCTGCCTCGGGCTTCGTGGCCGAACCGGTAACGCCCCGGCGGCATGTCGAGGGCCCGGCTTGAGTCGGTCACCAGGCACAACCGGCGCGGCCCGAGCATCGAAAGGGCGAAGGCGAGCAACTCCGGGCCGAGGTGGGCGCCATCGGCGATCACCTCGGTCCCCATCTCCGGCGTGGCGAGCACGAACTGCTCCATCCCCGCCTCCATCGGCGTCCCGCAGCGGGCGCGGAGCGAGGTCACGGAGCTCATCGCGCACCAGAAGTGATCGACGTGGCGCACGCCGGCGCGGAACGCGGTGGCCATCTCTCCCCAGGTGGCATTGGAGTGGCCGCAGGTCACGAGGCAGCCGCGCCGCGCCGCGGTGCGGTAGAACGCCACCGCCCCCGGCAGTTCGGCGGCGCAGGTGGCGATCCGCACCAGATCGTCACGGAACCAGCCGCGGTACTCGCGCGGCAGGGGATCACGGCGGCCTGAGGATGGGTGGCAGCCGACCTTGTCGGCGGCGAAGTAGGGACCGTAGACGTGGACCCCGGCGATCCGCGCCCCCGCGGCGGGGGTCCAGGAGTCGCGCACCGCGCGGCAGGCCGCCAGCAGCGCCGCGATCTCGGCCGGGGCGCCGGTCGTGGTGGTGGGAAACAGCGTCGTCGTCCCGTGCCTGGCATGGCAGGCGAGGACGCGGCGCACCGCATCGGGCGTGGCATCCATGAAGTCGGCGCCGCCACCACCATGGACGTGGAGGTCGACGAATCCGGGGGCGATCAGGCCCCCCCGGGCGTCGATGGCGGTCACGCCGGCGGGCCGGGCTGCCAGCGGGCCGACCGCGACGATCCGGCCGCCACGGCAGACGACGCTCCCCTCCGGCACGAGCCGATCGGGGAGGACGAGCGTGCCGCCGTGGACGACGAGGTCGCCGGCGGCGGGGGTGGGGGGAGTGGCCACGGAGGGCGTTCAGGTCGGGGCGAGGACGCTCTTCACCACCGCTCCGGAGTGCATCTGCTCGAAGGCATCGTGCCAGTGCTCGAACGACCAGACGCCGCCGATGATCGGGCGGACATCGAAACGTCCCGACGACAGCAGCGCGATGACTCGCTCCCAGATCGGCCAGTTGTGGCTGAAGCTCCCCTGGAGGGTGACGTTCTTCTGGACGAGCGGATCGAGGCTGAAGCCCAGCGGCGCCCGCCCCCACCCCACCTTGCTGATCCAGCCGGCTGGGCGGACGAGGTCGAGCGCGGCCTGGAGCGTGGCGCTGACGCCGGCTGCGTCGATGACGCCGTCGCAGCCGAGGCCGTCGCGGGCCAGCGCCCAGTCGCGGGCGTCGCCGACGATCGGCTCGCAGCCGTACCGCCGCGCGACCTCGAGCCGCGTGGTGTCGCCGGCCAGACCGACGACGGCCACGTCGGCCCCACACAGCCTCGCCATCGCCGCGCAGAGAATCCCGATCGTGCCCGGGCCGAGGACGACGACGCGGTCGCCGGGTTCGATCCGTGCGTTCTTCACCACGGCCGAGTAGGCGACGCAGCAGGGCTCCGTCAGGCAGGCCTGCTCGAACGGGAGATGGTCGGGGATGGCGTGGAGGATCCGGGACGGGACGCGGACAAAGCGTGTCATCGCACCGTCGACGCCGTAGCCGAACCCTTTCCGCGACGGGTCGAGGTTGTAGAGCCCGCGCCGCGAGAGTGGGCAGTCAGGATCGATGACCGCCGCGGTCTCGCTGACGACGCGCGCGCCCTCGCGCCAGCCGCGGACCTCGCTCCCCACCGCTGCGATCGTGCCGCAGAACTCGTGGCCGAGGACGACTGGATAGTTGACCTGCCAGGAATGGTCGCCGGTCCACTGGTGGAGATCGCTGCCGCAGACGCCGACGTTGGCGACCTCGAGGAGGACGTCGGTGTCTCCGATGGCCGGCGGCGTGACGTCGCGGAGCTCGACCGAGCCGCGGGCGGCGGCGAAGTTGACGACGGCGGTGGGCATCGGGACGGCCTCGGAAGGCGGGGGGCGGTCAGGGCGCGGTCAGGCCCCCGGGCTGCGGTCGGGGACGCGCTGGGAATGGACGGCGTCGCAGATCATTCGCAGCGACGCGGCAAGGTTGCCGTCGGCGGTGCGGAAGGCGTCGGCGTCGATCGTCAGCGGCGCCCCGAGCACGACCAGCGGCGCGCCGTAGGACGGGCAGGCGATCGCCTGCTCGAGCGACAGGCCTCCCACCGCCTGGACCGGCACACGGACCGCGGCGACGACCTCGCGGAGTTGGTCGAGGGGGCTGGGCATGCGCCGGCCCGCGGCGGCGATCCCGCGCCGTTCGTCGTAGCCGACATGGTGGACGACGTAGTCGCAGCCGAGGTCCTCGAGCCACTTCGCCCCGGCGACCATGTCGGGGCAGACCATGTTGTCGCCCATCACCTTGGCACCGAAGTCGGCCCCCGCCCGGACAACGCACTTGATCGTCTCTTCGTGCGCGCGGGCCATGACGACGACATGGGTCGCGCCCGCCTTGGCCATCATCTCCGCCTCGAGGTAGCCGCCGTCCATCGTCTTCAGGTCGGCGACGATCGGCACCCCCGGAAATGCCTGCCGCAGCGCGCGAACGCCGTGCAGCCCCTCGGCGAGGATCAAGGGTGTGCCCGCCTCCAGCCAATCGACCCCGGCGCCGAGCGCCATCGCGGCGGTCGCCAGCGCCTCGTCGAGGTTCGTGAGGTCGAGCGAGATCTGGACGATCGGTCGCATGGTGCGTGTCAGTCGTGGTATTCGTACTTGAACCGCCCCGGCATCGGCACGGGGTAGCTGAAGTCGGGACCGAGCGTGACCGGTGCCGGCGAGTCGGCGGTGAACGTCGCCACGCCGGCGGTCATGTCGTCGGGGCTGTTGAGCAATTCGTCGAACGTGACCGCCTTCCCGGTGTGGGCCGCCACACGCCCCATCGCCGTCGCCAGGCTCGCCTCCGCCCCGCGGACGGCTTCGTTGTAGGGCTCGTCGGCGAGGATCGCAGCGACGAGGTGCTCCCACTCGCGGCGGTAGGGATTGGGCTCCGGCTGCTCGGCCGTCCAGACGAGATTGTCCTTCTCCGACTTCTGTCCCTTGTAGATCGCGCACTTGGCGGGGGAATGGCCGCTGGCGGAGATCGTGAATGCCCCCTTCGTGCCCTGGCCGAAGACGCCGAACTTCTGGTCGCAGTTCTTCGTGTGCCGACCCGAATAGAAGAACTTCGTCCCGTCGTCGAACGTGTATTCGACGGCGTAGTTGTCGAAGTTCTGGTCGTCGAGCCGTCCCTTGTAGTGCCGTCCGCCGGTGGCCTCGGCCTTCACCGGCCAGCCCCCCTTCATCCAGCACACCTCGTCGATGTGGTGGACGTAGTAGTCGCTGTAGATCCCGCCGCTGGCCCAGAGGAAGCCGTGGAACCGCCGGATCTGCCAGAGCAGTTCGCTGAGCCCTTCGGGCGGACCGGGAAACAGTTCGAAGCTCTGGGCCGGCGTGTGCATCCGGTAGCCGCGGAAGTCCATCAATTCCCCCGCCTCGCCGGCGCGGAGCCGGTCGAACAGTTCGCGGCGGCGGTCGCAGTGGCGGCACATCAGCCCGACGCCGACCTTGAGTTTCTTCTCGTCAGCCTTGGCGGCCAGTTCGATGATCCGCTTGGTGCTCGGGCCGTCGATCGAGACCGGCTTCTCCATGAACACGTGGCAGCCCCTCTCGATCGCCTTGGCGAAGTGAGCCGCACGGAAGGCGACCGGCGTCGCGAAGATCGCGATCCCGCCGGGCGCGAGCGACTCGATCGCCTTGTCGTAGGCGTCGAAACCGATGAACACCCGGTCGTCCGGGACGTCGACCTGATCCTTGAACTGCTCGCCGATCGAACGGCGGACGATCTCGGCGCGGTCCTTGAAGACGTCGGCCAAGGCGACGATCTTGACCGGCTTGCCCGACACCGAGAGGGCGTCGACCGCCGCGCCGCCGCCACGACCGCCGCAGCCGATCAGCGCCGCCGGGATCTGGTCGCTGCCGGCGGCATGGACCGCCGGAGCGCGGAGGGCGAGCACGGTCCCGGCCGCCGACGCGGCAGCGATGCCACGGCCGAGGAAGTCGCGCCGCGACGGTCGCGTGGCCACGACCGGACGCCGTGGCAGGATCGGTTGGATGGCCATGCGAGCCTCCGAATATGGAAGGAATCGGTTTTGCCGTCGGTCGGCAGGATCCCACCGCGGCCTCGCGGCCGCCAGTCTCCCCACACCGATGGCGGCGAGTGTACCTGGCGCCGGACGACACGAAAACGCCCCGCCGACGGCCGGAGAACCGGTCGCTGGCGGGGCGCCCGAAGGCCCGTCGATTGCCAGCCGCTCACGCCGTCCGGGTGATGCTCTGAGGTGTGATCGGCCGGCCGGTCGGTGAGACGCTGATCGCGTTGAGCGAGACGCTCGTCATTGCGGCGATCAGCAGCGCCGTGGTGACGCGCCGTTTCTTGCGCATGCCGGCGACGCAGGCGCCTACCAAACCGACGCCGGCGAGCATCATCGTCGACGGCTCCGGCACGGCGACGCCGACGAGCATGTTGTTGACGGTGACGTAGGTGTTCGTGTCGTTGGGAAACGAACCTGCCGACACGTAGTTCACCCGCAGCGACGTGATCGGCTCGATCGGATTCACGTACGACGCGAAGCCGATATAATTGTCGCTCGGCGACGTCCCGGTGGTGACCGAAAAGGTCTGCGCCGTCGCGTTGTTGACCGAGATCGAGATCGTCCCGCTGACCAGTTGCCCGGTGTCGAAATTCCATAGTGAGAAATTGGCGCCAACGGCGGTCGGTAGGCGCAGACCGTCACCGGTCAGGGGCGTGATGATCAGGGTCTTCGTGGCGGTGTCCAATCCGGCAGCCGACAGACCGACCGGGGTCTGCACGAAGCCGAAGCTCCCCGACGTGGTGAGCTGGTACTGATAGCCATTGACGGCATTGGGAGTCGGGAACGTCAGCGGTTCGGTCGTGGGATTGGTTCCCGAGACGCCGAACGACGCGGCGTACCGGTTCGTGCCGCCGGCGACGACCGTGTTGGTGAACCACGACTGGGCCCCCGGCCCGGAAAACGTCTCGATGGTGCCGGCGACCGTCGGGCCGGCGCAGGCGATCATCGACACCGCCGTCACGAACCATCCGCTCCACCGCGCGCAATGGCGACCCTGGCTGGACATGGCCAGTCATCTCCTCTCGGGACTGAGTCGCGCTGCCCCAGCGCAGAACTCGTCCAAGCACTGTGCAAGCCGTGTGCCAGCAAGGCGGAATCGGGAGAAGACAGGCTTAATTGGCGAAAAACGACGCAGAAACGAGAGTTTTTTCCGCGTCGGACTTCAGGTGACGCGGCGACGGGAGCGCCACCTGGGGCGAATCGCTCCACTTCGCCAGGCCGCGGGCGGCGTTGATCGCCCCAGCGATCCGCTCAGCCGCTCAGCTCCACGACGGCATAGCAGATCATGTGGAGGATGTTCATCTGGGCATCCTCGACCCGGCCGTAGTGATGGTCGTCGACCACGAGCACGTGGTCGCACAGATCGGCCAACCGGCCCCGCTTGCCGCCGACGAGGGCCAGGGTTGCGAGCCCCTCGCGGCGCGCGTACTCGGCGGCCTTCACGAGGTTCGGCGAGTTGCCGCTGACGCTCGCCAGGATCAGAACGTCACCGGCGGCGGCATGGTTGCCCAGTTGACGGACGAAGATGTCCTCGTAGGCGTAGTCGTTGCCGATCGCGGTGATCCACGAGACGTTGTCGGCGAGGGACAGCACACGGAACGGTCGCCCCGCCGCTTCGGAGGCGTTTTTTCCGAGGTCGGTGACGAAATGGGACGCGTTGGCCGCACTGCCGCCGTTGCCGCAGACGAAGATCCTCTTCCCCTCGCGCCCCGCGCGCCGCACCAGTTCGATTGCGGCGGCGATGGCGACCGTCGGCACCGAGGAGATCGCCCGGTCCTGGTGGGCGACGTAGCTGGCGACCCAATCGACGAGGGACGGTTCGGACATGCAGCCTGCTCCGGGGACGGGGCACTCGATCCCCGATCATGCCCCGTCAGGCGATCGCCCGCAATCGTCGAGCGCCGCCAGCGCCGCACCGACCGGAACGACGTCGGCCCCGAGCGCCGCCAGGCGGACCGGGGGACCCGGGCGAAACGGCTCCATCACCAGCGGCGTGAGCCGGGCCGCGACCGCCGCACGCCACGCTTCTCCGATCGTCGCCACACCGCCGCCGAGGACGATGACGTCGGGATTGACGAGCTGGACGACGTGCGCCAGCGCATGGGCGTAGGGGGCGGCGGCGCCGGCGAGGATGTCACTCGCGGCGGCGTCGCCCGCCGCGAGTGCGGCGGGAAGGAGGCGTGCCGAGGGGGGATCGTGAGTGGCGGCGGCGAGCCGGGCGAGGCACCCCGATGGCGCGCCGGCGATCTCCGCGCGCACGCGGCGGTCGATCGCCCAGCCGGAGGCCACCTCCTCGAGGATCCCGCCGTCGGCGGCGAGACGCAGGTGCCCCAGTTCCATCTCGCCGCCGGAGCGGCCGTGGTAGAGCCGGCCGGCGATCACCAATCCGGCGCCGATCCCGCTGCCGGAGTTGGTGTAGAAGACGACCCGTGCGCCCCGCCCGGCGCCGACCGTGGCCTCGGCCAGCGCCGCGGCGTTGGAGTCGTTTTCAAGGACGCAGGGGACAGCTCCCAAGGGGGCGCGGACTTCGTCGGCGACCCAGGCGGCGAGGGGGAAATCAGCCCAGCCGCCGACGTGGAAACTCGTCGCCACCACCCCACGGGCCCGGTCGACCGGACCGCCGAAGCCGATCCCGACGGCACGGATCGCGCCCCTGGTGCCGTGCGCTGTGGTGAGCAGATCGGCCAACTGGCCGGAGAGCGCGGCGCGGATCGCCTCCGCCCCGCCGGCGGGCGCGACCGCGTCGGCACGGCGCACGAGGACGGCGCCGCCGTCGGCCACGATCGCCGACTGGAGCTTGGTGCCGCCGATCTCGATGCCGATCGCCGCCGGGCGGAGCGCCGGCGTCACTTCGCCACCCACGCGGCGGCAGCGCCGGCCACGTCGGCCTTCGCGCCGCCGAACCGGGTCACGGCGCCCGGGGTGCCGGTTGCCGTGAACGCGGCCACGACGACCGGCGGGATCTCCGCCTCGCCGGCCAGCCACAGCCGCCCCGGGGCTCCCGCCGCGAGCATCCCGGGGAGGTCGAGGTACTTGCCCGCGCCGGGGAGGAACGCCGGGTCGCGGTAGTCGACCAGCGTGGCGAAGCGGAATCCGCCCGTGTCGATCGCCGCGCCGTCGATGGCCGCGCCGGCGACGGCACGGGCCGCGGCGGCGATCGGCCCCCGGCTGCCGAGACCGACGAGCGCGACGCTGCTCGGCGCCGGATGGTCGCCGACCTTCGCGGTCCGCACGAAACGAACCAGCCCGAGGACGTCGTGGACGCGCTGCGCGAACAGGGTGTGGTTGTAGCCGAACGTGTAGGCCGGAGCCTCGCGCGGATTCTTCACCACCCGCTGGCGGCCGTCGGCCTCGGCCGGCGGGGTGAACAGGTCCGGTGCGACGACACTCGCGCCGCCGGCCACGAGCGTTGCCACCGGCGTTACCGCCACCCCGTCGGCCTCGAGTGCCCGCGACCCGCCGTCGTCGAGCCAGATCACGACCGTGCCGTTCCAGGCGGCGGGATGGAGCCAGACCAGCGGCACCTCCTCGCCGTGGGTGGTGTTGGCGAGCGTCCCGGCCATCCGGGTGACGCCCCCGGCGGCGGTCTTGGCCGCGACGCTCCAGGTCGCATCGCCGGCCGTGGCGACCGTCCGGCCGATGACCGTCTGCCATGCTGGCCGGAGCACGTCGGCGAGTCCTGCGGGGGTGGCGGCGGCGGCGGTCAACGCCGCGGTCGAGCCGGCGGCGAGGCGCGCCAAGAGGTCGCGCTCGAACTGCGGGTCGGCGGCCGGCGGGGCGGGGTGATCGGCGTCCCAGACGGAGAGTTGCTCGCGCGCCAGCGGCTCGTAGTCGCGCTCGACCACCGGCTCGGGGAACCCGAGGGCGAACTGCTTGTTGAGGAAGGTGTAGAAGGCGGAGCGCGAGACGGCGTTGTAGTTGTGGGGGAAGTGCTCGCCGCGCTTGAGCGCCACGGCGTCCTTGGCGCCGTGGAGCGCGTAGGTCGCCTGGAGGTCGGGGAAGCCCTTCGCCGCCAGTTCCCGCGTCCAGTCGTCGGCGGTGTTCAAGATCTGCGGGCGCGGCGCGCACAGCGCCGCGAACTCGACGTTGCCGGTGCCGACGCGGAGCAACGATGCGTTCTCGCAGGTGCAGCCCCCCTGCATCGCCGTGCTCACCATCACCATCGGGCCCGAGAGGGCGATCCGGTCGTCGACGGCCGCCAGCAGCATCGTCTGCGTCCCGCCGCCGCTGGCGCCGGTGACGGCGATCCGCGCCGGATCGACCTCCGGCAGCGAGAGGACGAAGTCGACCGAGCGGACGGCGTTCCACGTCTGCAGCCCCATGATGCTCTGGAGGTGGGATTCGGCCTGCGGGCTGTAGAGGCCCCAGCGTTCGGCCGCGTTCATCTCGGGACGCTGCTTGGCGAACCCGTGGACCACCTCGCGGGAAAACTGCACCGCGTCGGAATCGGAGAGCATGTCCCACTGCCAGACGACGCAGCCCATCCGCGCCAGCTGCACGCACAGCGACTGGAACCGGCTCCGCCCCCCCTGCTCGAAACGCTCCTCACCGGCCGCGATCTCCCGGCGCAGCGCCGCCGGGTCCTGCTCGGAGAGCCGGGCATCCTTCCAGTGGCCGTGGGCGAACAGCACCGCCGGCACCTTCTGGCCTTCGGCGAGCCCCGCCGGCCGGTAGAGGTTGCCGGTGACGAACAGACCCGGGACGCTCTGGAACGACACCTTCGACACCGTGTAGCCGGCGCCGCCGGCGTTCCCGACGGCGCCCGGGCCCTTGGTGACGGTCCCGTGGATCGACGGCTCGAGCGGCGTCTTCGCCGGCGCCGGCCACAGGCCCTGCGACACCAGCACGCGCCGCCGCACGTCCGCGCGCCGCGCCTGCCACTCGTCGAGCGCTGCCGGGGGCGTGAACGGGAAGAAGCCGTCGAGGTCCTCGAGCGGTCGGAGCCGGGCATCCTCGGCATGGCCGGCCGTGGCGACGACGGCCAGGGCGACGGCGAGCAGGCGACACGCGACGCGGACACTGGCAACCATGCAAGACTCCTGCATCCAGAGGCAGCGGTGGGCGGGGATCACGGCACGCGCGGCACGGGGCGGCCGTCGCGGAGAAACTCGATCAAGTCGACGAACTCGACGGCGGGGATCGTGCGCCCGAACCCCTCGGGCATCAGCGACCGCCCGGTGGCGGAGAGCGTCTCGATGGCCGAGCGCGGCACCGCGCGGCGCTCGCCGCCGGCACGGGCGAGCACGACCGTGTCGGCGCTGCTCTCCACGAGCACGCCGTCGACGACGTCCCCATCGACGGTGACCACCACCGCGGCCTCGTAGCGCGGCTCGACGGAGCGGTTGGGATCGACGATGTCGGTCACGAGTTTCTCCAGCGGCCGGTCGGCGGCCTCGGCGAGATCGGGGCCGACAGCCTGCCCCGAGCCGCCGGCACGGTGGCAGGCAGCGCAGTGGCGGGCGAAGACGTCGCGGCCGCGCCCGAGGTCACCGCCATGGGCGGCCAGCGCGACCAGGTCGCCGATCCGCGCGGCGGCCTCGCCGGCACCCTCAGGGGGCCAGATCCGCGCGGCCGCAACGCGGATCCCCTCGTCGGCCGACTTGGCCAGCACGGCGCGGCGGTCGAGCGGCACGAGAGCGGCCGGCACCTTCCCCTCCTCGATCGCCGTCAGCAGGCCGGCGGCGGCGTCGCGGCGATCGGCCACGGTGCCGATCACGGCGGCGCGCACGGTCGGCTCGAGACCGGGAAGGGCGTCGATCACCAGCGCCAGTGCCGTCGGATCGGCACTCGTGGCCAGCGCTCCCAGCGCCGCCTGCTGGATCGGGGCCGGTTGGGTCCGCGCGGCGAGGCCCCCGAGGCATTCGCGGACCACGGCCGGGTCGGCAGCCGCGGCCGCGGGCGCTGCCTCCCCGCCGGCGGCAGCCGCGAGGCAGCGGATCGCGGCGAGGCGCGACCCTGTGGCCGCGCTGGCGTCGGCGGCCACGGCGGCCGCGCGGTCGACGGCACCGGCGAAACGCCGGCGGTCGGCGCGCCCGGCCAGCGGCACACGGCGCACCAAGCCTCCCAGCACCGCGACGTCGAACCATGCACCCCGGACGCCGGAGTCGGTGGCCAGTGCCACCAGCCCGTCGACCTCGGCGGGTGTGCCGGCGGCGGTCGCCGCCAGCGCGTCGACGAGCCACTCGCGGTCGGGCGCGGGGGAGAGCCGGGAAGAAGCCCCGGCGATGGCGTGGAGCAGTTCGAGCGCCCGGCCCCGTGCTCCCGAGGCGATCGCCCGGGCGGTGAAGCCGTCGAGATCGCCTCGCAGCGCGGCTGCGGCGAGGGCCGCCGTGGCAGCCGGGGAATCGCGCCCCGCGGCGAGGAGCGTCGCCTCGAGGCGGACGGCGGGATCGGGATCGGCGGAGAGGCGCGTCGCGAGCGTGTCGGCGAGGTCGCCCCGGTCCACCCCCGGTCCCCACCAGCCGACGGCCTCCTGCGCCAGCCGTGCGGCGGTTTCGCGGACGGGCGCATGGCTGCTCGCGGCGGCGCGGGCGACCTGGGCCGGCGTGAGCCTGCCGAGACCGTCGAGCGCCCACAGTGCGTGGACCGTGGCCGGGAGCTCGTCGACCGTGGCCACGAACCGCTCCAATTCGTTTGCCGCGTCGGCGAAGCGACCCTCGACGAGGAGCCGCTGGGCGGTGTCACGCCGCCAGCCGTTGGGGTCGGAGAGCAGCGCGACTGCGGCGGCAGCGGTGGCCGGAGGCTCCCAGGGGCGGATGGGCCGGGCCGGATCGCGGATCCGCCACACGCGCCCTGCCGTGTCACCGGCCCGGTGGTCGACGGTGGCGGCGACGCCGGGGGGCATGTAGTCGGGGTGCTCGACGCTGCCGCGGCACATGTCGACGACCCACAGCGCGCCGTCGGGGCCCGTGGCCGTGAACACCGGGCGGAAGAAGGTCTCGCGCGCGGCGAGGAAGTCGCGGCCGTCGGGCTCGACGCGCCGGCTGGCGAATGCCGTCCCGGCGCGCTGGAGGCGGCGACGGGTGACGAGGTGGCCGACCGGCTCGCAGGTGAAGGCATCGCCGACGGCGTCGGGACCGAGGAGATCGCCACGGAAGATCGTCAGGCCGCAGGCGCTGGTGTGGGTGCCGGCGTGCGACAGCGCCGTCGACCGCGTGGCGACGATCGGGAACACGCGGCTGTCGGCGCCGGACGGCGCGGCATCGGCGGAGCCGGGGCCGACGTCGACCAGCGCGTTGCGCTCCAGCGCCGCCGCCGGCAGGATCACGGCGACCAGCGGGTTGCGATTGCTGGCGACGAAGCGCCGGCCGACGTCGTCGCGAGTGTTGCCGAACTGGCCGAAGCCGGCGGCGGCGGCGAGCGTGCCGCGGAGCGGGTCGTAGCGGAGGTCGCGGCGGTCGATCGACACGCCGGTGTCGGCGGGATCGCCGGGGCGGTGGACTTTGCCGCCGGACAGCCCTCCGGTGATCCAGACCGCGTTGTCGATCCCGAGTGTCGGGCAGGCGGCACGGAGCTGCGGATTACCGACCCTGAACCCCGTCGCCACCACCTCGCGGCGGTCGGCACGGCCGTCGCCGTCGTCGTCGGCGAGGAACACCAGGTCCGGGGAGGCGGTGACGAGGATCCCGCCGCGCAGCGCCAGCACCCCCTGGGCGAAGGCCAGCCCGTCGGCGAACGTCGTCGACGACTCGAACACGCCGTCACCGTCGGCGTCGTCGAGACGGACGATCCGCGACAGCGGCGGCCCGCCCCCCGGCGGACCGGTGGGATAGTCGCGGTACTCGACGACGTAGGGGCGGCCGCGCTCGTCGAACGTGATCGCCACCGGATCGACGACCGCCGGCTCCGCGGCGGCGAGCTCCATCACGAGGCCGTCGGGCAGTTCGGCAGACCGGCGCACCGCCGCGGGCGCCGGTGCCTCGCGCGCCAGTTCGTCGGCCATCGCCACCAGGGCGTCAAGCAGCACCGCGGACGAGGACGCGTCGAGGCGGTTGGTTCCCAGCCAGGTCTCGTAGCCGCCGAGGCGATGGTGGCGGGCCGACGGCAGGTAGCCGAAATAGCCGTGCGCCAGCGACACGAGCACCGCCGGCCGGCCCGCCGCCCGCCGCGCGAATTCGAGGCCGATCTCGGCGAACACCTCGCACGGCATCGTGCCGATCACCCCCGGGCCGAGCCGCAGCACCTGGACCGGCACGGCAACGCGCGGCGGGTGGTCGGCCAGCGCCAAGACGCGCTCGGCGTAGATCCACGGCAGGTCAGCCTTGCCAGGGGGCGGCGCGGCGCCGGCGCGCGTCTGCCGCGCCCACGCCAGTTGCTCCGCCGTCGGGACGCGGTGGCCGACCTCGACCTCGCGGGCCCGGCAGCCGAGCCGCGCGTCGGCGGAGCAGGCTACGCCGGGGAGGGCGGCGGCGACGCGCGCGGCGAGATCGTGGGCGACGAGGCGCATCTGCTCGGAGGGCGCGCGCGGCGGGCGCGTGCCGGTGAAGTCGATGTTGTTGACGTCGCCGCTGGCCCCGTTGGCGAGCATCACCAGCGCCGTACCGTCCGGGCCGGCGGTCCGCCGTGCCAGTTCGGCGGCGAACTCGGCGAAATAGTCGGCCGAGATCTCCCCGGGGCCGACGCCACCGACATAGTGGAGGCCGTAGGTCGCCATCACCGCCAGGAGGCCGCCGCCGCGGCGCCTGACCGCGAGGAACGAGAGCGTGGGATCGGTCGGGCCGGCGGGCTCGACGAGATCGGTGCTCCCGGCGGGGGGATTCATCTGCACCATGTCGACCGCGCCGAACGGATTGGCGGGCACGGTACCTGGGCGCATGTGCCAGCGCCGGTTGGAGAGGTGCTCGGGCGCCTCGACGGCCCCCCAGCCGATCTCCGCCGGCACGAGCCCACCGGCTGCCGTGGCGACGGCGGCGCCGATCTTCGCGACGACCGCTTCCTGATAGGCGTCGAGCGGGGCGGCGGCGGCGAGCCGGTCGCCGAGGGCGCTGGTGGCCGAGTGGGTGTGGGTGGCCGCGATGAGGACGGCCTCGGGGGGGATCCCGACGTCGCGCGCGATCCGCGCCCGCGCCGCGTCGCTCACCGCGCGGTGGATCCCGAGCAGGTCACAGACGACCAGCGCCACCTTCGTCGTGCCGTCGTCGAGGACCAGGCAGCGCGCGTGGAGCGGATCGTGGACGGCGCGGACGGGCACCGGGAGAAACCCGCCGATGATCTCCCCTGGTGTTTCGCCCGGAGGGGTGATCTCGACCAGGGCGACACCGGCACGAAGGCCACTGGCGGCTGCGGGGGCCATCGCGCCGGCGACGGCCAGTGCGACGACGATCACGGGCAGGGGGGGGCGGCGCATCGGCGGTGACGACCGGACGAGCCGGTGCTCCGAGGGGAATTGACGGCTCAGAGGAGCTCGGCGATCGGGGCCCCGGACGGGAGGATCGGCATCGGCCGCCCCGCATGGTCGGTCACGGTCCACGACGGGTCGATCCCGAGGTGGCGGTAGACGGTCGCCCAGACGTCGTTGGGCGACAGCGGCCGGTCGCGCGGGTGGCCCCCCTGGGCGTCGGTGGCGCCGATCACCTGACCGCCGCGCGTGCCCCCGCCGGCGACGAGCAGCGACATCGCGCCGGGCCAGTGGTCGCGCCCCGGCTGGTGGACGTTGGTCTGCGAGCCGACGACGTTCTCGAGGCGCGGCGTCCGGCCGAACTCCCCCGTGACCACCAGGAGCACGTCGCGGTCGAGGCCGCGGGCGGAGAGATCCTCGACCAGCGCCGTGACCGCCTGGTCGTAGTACGGCAGCCGCCAGCGGGCGTCGTCGAAGATGTGGCAATTGACGACGTGCGAATCCCAGTTGTAGGTGCCGCTGGCGGGCATCGTGCCCCCGGGATGCTCCATCACGACCGTCACGAACGTGCATCCCGCCTCGACGAGGCGCCGGGCGAGCAGCGCCCGCTGGCCGAAGCGGTGGCGACCGTAACGCTCGCGGACGGCATCCGGCTCGCGCGCCAGATCGAAGGCCGCGCGGGCGGCGGGGCTGGTGAGCATGTCGACGGCCTGGGCGTCGAACGCGTCGCGGGCGCGGAGCATGCCGCCGGCGTCGAGGTCGGCGCGGAGCCGGTCGAGCCCGGCGTTAACGCGCGGAGTCCGAAGCATCGGATATTCTCCCCCTGTCGGCTCGACGGTCGATCCGTCGAATCCACGCTTGCCATCGCCGATTCGAGTGTACCCCTCCCGGGGCGGTTGGCAGACTGCGGAAAAACGCTGCCGCGGCTGGATCGGGCGACGGCCGCGGATCGGCGTGCTCCCCCCAACAGGGCCTCACCCCCCTGCGGTCGAGGGCAGGAGGATGTCGCCTGCCACGAGCACCGGCTCGGGGAGCCGCCGCGGGATCTCGGCGACCCGCATCCCGAACCCCGGCCCGGCGATCGACCCGAGGTCGACGCGCCCGCCGCGGCGCCGGTAGATCCCAGGATGGATCGTGGCCTCGGGGCGCGACGCCTCCGGGCAGAATTGCATGCCGTTGGTCTCCACGCCGGCGAGCGTGCCGGCGTGGGCGGCGAGACGGAGGTGGGGGATCGCGGCGAGCATCGGATTGGTGAGGTCCTGGACCATCACGTCCATGCCGTGCGCGCGGGCGAAAGCGAGCGACAACAGCGCGCCTGTGAACGTCTTGCAGGTCTTGAGGGCGACGCCGTTCCACCCCAGCGCCCGTCCCGCGGCGACGTGCCGCCAGTCGTGGGCGCTCTCGTCGAGGAACAGGCGCGTCCGGGCGCCGAGCGAGTGGACCGGGATCGGGCAGGCCGCCAGGTCGTAGGGGAATGGCTGCTCCACGTACAGCAGCCGCGCGGCGAGCTCCGGCAGGTCGGCCGCCGTCCGGTCGAGGGCGGCGTGGACGTAGGCCGGGTCGGTGACGGTGCAGTTGAAGTCGGCGCAGAAATGGCGGACGCCGTGGGCGAGGCCGATCCGGCCGACGCGGGCGAGGCGCGCCACGTCGTGGTCGAGGTCGTCGCCGCGGAGCTTGACCTTGAGGCATTCCAGCCCATCGCGCGCGATCCAGTCGGCCAGCAGCAGCGGCTCACCGTCGACCGGCTCGTCGCCCGTGAGGTCGGCGGCCTCGAGCGGGTCGAGGCCGCCGACGAGGTGCCAGGCGAGCAGCGTCCGCGGCGGCGCGGCGACGAGGAGGTCGCCGGGATGCCGCCCGGCGTATGCCGGATCGGGGGGCGCGGCCGCGTCGGCACGGAGATACCAGGCGAGGTCGCGCGAGAGGAACTCGGCGGTGAGCGTGGCGAAGGCGTCGCAGCCGTGGAGGATCCCGTAGGCGTCGTGGAGGGCGAGGTCGAGGGGGCTCGAGGCGATCAGCGCCGCCAACTCGGGCACCGGGCCGCCGACGGCAGGCCCCCCGGCGGCCGCGGCGAGGGGATCGAGGCGGGCCGCGCGAAAGTCATGGCCGATCTCGAACGCGTGGCCGCGCGCGGGGAACGCGGCCAGCTCGGCCGCGGCGGCGGTGCACAGCCGGACCATGGCGTCGTGGCGGGCGTCGTACGGCAGCGCCGCCGACGGCCATCCCCACTGGACCGCCAGCGGCGTCTCCCCCCAGCCCACGGCGCTGCGGCCGTCGGTTCCGGTCACCTGGACGGCGACGCGGGCGCAGGTGACCGAGTCGACGACCTGGCCGCCGAACTTCAGCGGCACGCGCATTCGCACCGGCAGCAGGTAGACGGCGGCGCCGGTGACGCGCACGTCGGTCGGTCGGGACATCGCAGGCTCCAGGCACGGGTCGGCGGCGTGCTGCCGCGGGCTACCAGTAGCAGGCGCGCTCGACGCGGTCGGCCGTCGGCGGCCGCTCCTCGGGAAGGGGGCGCGTCCAGGCGTCGGTCCTCAGCCGTCGGATCGCCGGGTCGTCGTCCCAGCGGCCGCCGAGGATGCCGAACATGATCTGCAGGTGGCCGCCGATGTGGACCGCCTGCTTGCCGGCGCGCTTGACGTGTGCCGCCAGCGGCAGGCCGTAGGCCCCGGCGCCGATCAGCGCCACGTCGTACTCGGCCCCGTCGATCCGGGCGCACATCGAGTCGAGCGCCGCGAACCAGTCGGCGAAACCGTGGTCGGCGCCGCCGAGCGACTGGACGGCGGGGAGCGTCTCGAGCGTGAACGCCGGGAGGACGCCGAGCGTGGGGAAGATCCGCTCGCGCCGCGTGTACTGCCGACGGATCGATTCGGCGAACGGATGCACCACCAGCACGCGCCGGCCGGCGAGGCAGCGGCTCCAGGGGGGATCGTGGAGCTCGGGGCGGAGGTCACCGACGGGGATCAGGCGCGCCGCGGGGAGGAGGTGGCGGACGCGCGCCTCCTCGGGGAGCCACGAGCCGAGGAGGTCGATCTCGCGGGCGTCGGCCGCGAGCCGGTCGGCAAAGCGCCCGAGGGCCTCGTCGGTGAGCGGGAAGAATCCCGACCAATCGGCCATGTGGCGGCGGATCCGCGGGCTCCACCGGTCGGTGGCGCGCATCTCGCCGAGGAACACCTTCCAGCGCTTGATCCACACGTTCCGCGGGTCGCGCACGTCCCACACCGAGAGCAGCGCCGCCAATTCGGTGGCGCCGAACCGGCTGATCATGCACGGGGCGGGGCGCGAAAGCAGCTCGGCGATCGCCGCCGCGGCCGCCGGCCCCCGGGCGTCGACCGGCAGGAGGCGGCTCTTCGCCGGCAGCAGCATCCTCCGCGCCGCCGCCACCCACTCGACGACCCTGTCGGGGAGCCTCACGGCACCTGCTCCTGGCGCGGGAGCGCCGGCAGGCCGAGCCGGTAGGGATCGTCGGCGGCGAAGGCGACGACACTCTCGGCCGTGATCCAGGCGCGCCCGGCGACGGTCGGCACGATCGCGCTCCCGTCGCGGCGCACCGAAGCGACGTAGACGCCGCCGAGGATGCTCTCCTGGCGCCACGGCTCGCCGGCGGCGAGCCGGCCGTCTTCGTGGAGGCAGCCGACCAGGGCGCTGGTGCCGGTGCCGCACGGCGAGCGGTCGAAGGCGCCGTCGGGGCAGAGGACGAAATTGCGCGCGTCGTTGGCCGGATCGGCCGGCGGGCCAAGGAGGACGACGTGATCGATCGCCGCGCCGCCGTCGCCGCGGCGGCCCGCCGCCTCCAGCGCGCGGCGGATCGCCCAGGCGCGCGCCGACAGCCGCGGCAGCGCCGCCGGTTCGACCGGTTCGCCGTGGTCGGAGGTGATGAAGAACCACAACCCCGACGTGGCGATGTCGCCGGTCACGGTCCGGCCGTCGGCACACGTCACGGCGACGCCGCGCGCCGTGCGCCGGGCGGGGACGTTCTCGAAGCTCGCGTCGGCACCGCCGTGCCAGGTGACGGCGACGACGCCGGCCGGGGTCTCGAGGAGGAACCGCCCCGGCTCGATCCAGCCGAGGTGCCCGAGCGTGACCGCCAGCCCGATCGTGGCGTGGCCGCACATGTCGAGGGAGCCGACGCGGTTGAAATACACCGCCCCGAACCGGCACGCCGGGTCGGCGGGGGGCACCGGGATCACGCCGACCATCGCCTCGGCGCCGCGTGGATCGCCGACCAGGGCTCGGCGGAGGGGAGCGTGATCGCGGGCGAAGGCGTCGCGCTTCTCGCGCACCGAGCCGCGCGCCGGGAACCACGCGGCCGTCGCCGGATCGACGACCACCCGCGTCGGCTCGCCGAGCGTGTGCGAGTCGACCACGCGGAGGCGCGACGGCGGTGGGGAGGCGTTCATGCGCCGCCGGTCCGCGTCGGCGGGCGGTCGCGGATCGCGCGGCGCACAAGCGCGACCACCTCCTCGCGCTCCGCCCCGTCGAGCGGCCGCCGCGGTGCCCGCACCGCCTCGCCCCCCAGTCCGGTCAGCGCCGCCGCCAGCTTGATGCACTGGACGAGGGTCGGGCGCGTGTCGAGGTGGAGCAGCGGCGTGTACCAGCGGTAGACGGCCCGGGCCTCGTCGAACCGCCCCGCCAACGTCAGATCCCACAGCAGCCGGTTCTCGGCCGGGAAGGCGTTGACCAGCCCCGAGACCCAGCCGCGCGCCCCCAGCACGATGCTCTCGAGCACCAGGTCGTCGACGCCGCAGAGAAGCACGTAGCGGTCGCCGACGAGGTTGGCGATGTCGGTGATCCGCCGCGGGTCGTCGCTCGACTCCTTGACGGCGCGGATCGTCGGCTCGTCGGCCAACTCGGCGATCTGCTCGGGGCGGAGGTCGACGCCGTACGAGACGGGGTTGTTGTAGAGCATCACCGGCAGCCCACTGGCCCGGGCGACGGCGCGGAAGTGGGCGAGGTTCTCCGCGGGGCGCGGCTTGTAGACCATCCCCGGCAGGACCATCAGGCCGTCGGCGCCGAGCCGCTCCGCCTCGGCGGCCCAGCGGCAGGCGGCGCGGGTCGTGTATTCGGCGACGCCGGTCACCACCGGCACCCGCCCGCGCGAGGCTTCGATACCGAGCCGGAGCACCTCGCGCTTCTCGTCGGGATCGAGCGAGGTGCCTTCGCCGACGGTGCCCATCACCACCAGGCCGTGAATCCCGTCGTCGATGAGCCGCTCGAAGTGGAGCTTCGTCGCCGCCGGGTCGAGCCGCTCGTCGGGGTGGAATTCGGTCGTCGCGGCGGCGTAGACGCCGCACCAGTCGATCGGCATGGAAGCGCTCCGCGGGTGGAGGGGATTGTATGCTGCGGCCGCCGCGCGTGGCCCGCGCTGGCGCGGAGCGGGGATCGGCGATGGACGTCGTGATCGTCGGAGCGGGGATCGTCGGCGCCGCCTCGGCGCTCGCCTTGGCCCGCGCCGGCTGCCGGGTGACGGTCGTCGAGGAGCGGTTCCCCGGGGGCGGAGCCACGGCGGCCGGGATGGGCCACGTCGTCGTCATCGACGATTCCCCGGCCCAGATCGCGCTCACCTCGCGGGGCCGGGCGCTGTGGGAATCGCTCGCCCCTCACCTCCCCGCGGCAGCGGAGTATCGGCGGCCGGGCACGGCCTGGGTCGCCGCCGCCGCCGACGAACTGGCCGAGGCTGCCGCCAAGGCCGAGCGCCTCGCGGCGGCCGGGGTAGCGGCCCGGCTCATCGGGCCCGAGGAACTGGCGCACCTCGAGCCGGCGCTCCGCCCCGGCTTGGCCGGGGCGCTCGTCGTGCCGGACGACGCCGTCGTCTATCCGCCTCCCGTGGCGGCGTGGATGGTGGCGGAAGCCGTCGCCGCCGGCGCGCGGCTGCGGCGCGGCGTCGCGGCGACGGCGGTCGAGCCCGGCGGCGTGCTGCGCCTCGCCGACGGCGGCCGCATCGAGGCCGACGCGGTCGTCGTCGCCACCGGCGCCGCCGCCGCGCGGCTCGTGCCCGGTGTGCCGATCCGGCCGCGCAAGGGGCACCTCGTGATCACCGACCGCGCGCCGGGGTTGATCCACCACCAGGTGGTCGAGCTCGGCTATGTGAAGCGCGCCCACGACGTCGGCACCGACTCGGTCGCGTTCAACGTCCAACCGCGCGCGACGGGGCAGGTGCTCGTCGGCTCGTCGCGGCAGATCGACGTCACCTCGCCGGCGGTCGAGCCGAAGCTGCTCGAGACGATGCTCGCGCGCTGCTTCGAATACCTGCCGCGGTTGGCGACGGTACCGGCGATCCGCGTCTGGACCGGGCTGCGGGCGGCGACCCCCGACGGGCTGCCGCTGGTCGGCCCGTGGCCGGCGATCGCCGGCCTCTGGCTGGCGACCGGCCACGAAGGGCTCGGGATCACGACGGCGCCCGCCACCGCCGAAGGGCTGGTCGCCGGACTCCTCGGCCGCGACGCGGTGGTCGATCCGGCACCATGGCTGCCGGCGCGGTTCCTGGCGGTGCCCGTGGAGGCCGCGCGATGAACGGTCCCGCTGACCCGCCGCGCGGCCATCGCGACACGGTGACGCTCATGGTCGACGGCGCGCCTGTCACCGCCGCACGCGGACAGTCGGTTGCGGCGGCGCTGCTGTCGCGCGGCGGCGCGGAGGCGTGGCACGTGCGCACGAGCGTCACCGGCGCGCCGCGCGGGCCGCTGTGCGGGATGGGGGTCTGCTTCGAATGCCGGGCGACGGTCGACGGCCGGGAGTTGGTGCGCACCTGCCAGGAGACGGTCCGCGACGGGATGTGCGTCGACACCGCCGCGCCTGCCGCCGCTCCGCGGGCTTGCCCGGCGCTCCCGGCGGCGCCGCGGCACGGGGTGTGCGACGTGCTCGTCGTCGGGGCCGGCCCGGCAGGGATCGCCGCGGCCAGTGCCGCGGCGACGGCCGGGGCCGACGTGATCGTGATCGACGACAACCCTGCCCCCGGCGGGCAGATCTGGCGCGGCGGCGCGGCTCGGCCGCAGGGCGGGGCACGGTTCTTCCCGGGAACCGCCGTGGTCACGGTGACCCCGTCGGGAGCGATCCAGCTCCAGGACGCCGTCGGGACGCGGCAGGTCGTCGCCCGGCGGATCGTCCTCGCAACTGGTGCCCGCGAGCGCTTCGTCCCGTTTCCGGGCTGGACGCTTCCCGGCGTCGTCGGCGCCGGCGGATTGCAGGCGCTGGTCAAGCAGGGGCTCGACGTCGCCGGGAGGCGCGTCGTCGTCGCCGGCAGCGGGCCGCTCCTGCTGGCGGTGGCCGACGTGGCGGCGCGGAGCGGGGCGCGGCTGGTGGCGATCGCCGAACAGGCCGACCGCGTCCGGCTGGCGGGGTTCGCCGCACGGTTGGTGGCCGACCCGGCCAAGCTCGTCCAGGCCGTCGGGCTCGCGCGCACGACGGCGGCCGTCTACCGGCCGGCAACGTTTCCGGTGGCGGTGCGCGCGGCTGCGGACGGCCTGGTCGTGACGCTGCGGTCCGGGCGCCCGGGGCGGGAGCGCGACCGCGACGTCGCCTGCGACATCCTTGCCTGCGGGTTCGGCCTGGTGCCCAACACCGACGTGGCCCGCGCCCTCGGCTGCGCGATCGGCGCGGATGGCGTGGTGGTCGACGAGTGGCAGCGCACGACCCGGCCGGACGTGTTGGCGGCCGGTGAATGCACGGGGATCGGAGGCGTCGACAAGAGCCTGGTCGAGGGGCGGGTCGCGGGGCTGGTGGCGGTCGGCGCCGGTGCAACGGCCGCGCCGCTCCTCGCCGAGGTGCGTCGCGCCCGGCAGTTCGCCGTGCGACTCCTCGACACCTTCACGCTCGACCCGCGCCTCCGGACGCTAGCCTCGGCCGACACCGTCGTCTGCCGCTGCGAGGACGTGGCCGCGGAACGGCTCCGCGGGTTCACCGCGTGGCGCGAGGCGAAACTGCTGTCGCGCGTCGGCATGGGGCCCTGCCAGGGGCGCGTGTGCGGCACGGCGACGTCCGTGACATGCGGCTTCGCTCCCGACGACGTCCGCCCGCCGCTGGTGCCGGTGCCGACCGGCGCGCTTGCCGACGTCGTGAGCCCCTGAGCGAAGATCCGGTCCGGGAGGCGCGGCCCGGTCACGGTTCCCGCCGGTCCGCTCGCCCGTATGCTGGTCCAGTCGCGCCGTCGCCATCCCCGAGGAAGACCCGATGTTCCGCATCCCCCGTCGTCGAGCGATCTTCTTCGCCGCTGTTCTTGCCCCGGCGCTGGTCGCGACCGCCGCCGCGGGCGACGAGGCAACGCCGGTGCATCGCGCCGAGCTCGTTTTCCCCCCCGACCCGCGCCACAACCACGCTCCCGGGATCGTCGAGTGCCCCGACGGCCAGTTGCTCGTCTCCTGGTACCGCGGCTCGGGGGAGCGGAAAGCCGACGACGTCGCGGTGTACGGCGCCCGCCTCGCGCCGGGAGCGGCGGCGTGGAGCGACCCCTTCCTGATGGCCGACACCCCCGGGTTTCCCGATTGCAACACCTGCCTGTCGATCGACCGTCGCGGCAGGCTGTGGCTGTTCTGGCCGGTGATCGTCGACAACCGCTGGGAGTCGGCGGTCACCCACGCGCGCCGGTCGCGCGACTACCTCGGCGCGGGCAGCCCGGTGTGGGAGTGGCAACAGGCGCTGTGGCTGGCCCCCGCCGACTTCGCCCCCCGCGGCCGCGCGCTGCTTGCCGAGCGGCGCGCCGAGCTGGACGGCGCGAGCCCGAATCTGCGCCGCGCGGCGGAGGAATGGCAGCAGCGCCTCGACGACCGGCTCCTGCAGCGCCTCGGATGGCAGCCGCGCTGCAAGCCGACGACGCTGTCGACGGGTCGGATCGTGCTTCCCTTGTACAGCGACACCTGGTCGGCGGCGCTGATGGCGCTGAGCGACGACGACGGCGCCACCTGGCGGGCCGGCGCGCCGGCGCTCGGCTTCGGCAACATCCAACCGGCGGTCGTCGAGCGCCGCGACGGCACGCTCGTCGCCTACATGCGCGAAAACGGCCCGCTCGAGCGGATCCGAACCGCGGAAAGCGCCGATGGTGGGGAGACATGGGGGCCGGTGGGTGTCGCCGAATTACCCAATCCCGGGTCCGGGCTCGACGCCCTGCGCCTCGCCAGCGGACGGTGGCTGCTGGTGTTCAACGACACGATCGAAGGACGCGGCAGCCTCGCTGTCGCACTGTCCGATGACGAGGGGAAGACATGGCCCCACCGGCGCCATCTGGAGCGCGACCCGGCCGGGTCGTTCCACTATCCCGCGGTGACGCAAGGGCGCGACGGCACGATCCACCTCGTGTACAGCGTGTTCGTGGCGGCTGGAAAGACGATGAAGCACGTCGCGTGCGACGAGGCGTGGATCCTGGTCGGAGACGGTCCCGGCGGCGAATGACCCGGCATCCCCCGGGGGGCGTCCCGTTGCCCCCGTGCCGTCGCCTCCCCCTCAGCTCGTCTGGCACGTGCCGGTCGCCGCCGCCGTCGGATCGACGGTGATGTTCGTCACGTTGCCGGTGATCGTGTTGCCGAGCACGCTCGTGCCGGCCAGCCCGCCCGAGGCGTACAAGCCCTGGTAGGTGCCGGTGACGCGGTTGCCGTCGCCGAGGAGGCCGCCGCCGATCGAAAGGCCGGTGGCACTGCCGAGCCGGAACCCGTACGTCGACAGCCCGGCGCCGTCGATCGAGTTTCCGATCGCGCGTGCCGGTGTAGTCGCCGGAGGCGAACTTGATCCCCGTCATCCCGGCGGCGGTGATCGTGAACCCGCGGACGAGCGAATTGGTCGACGTGCCGTTGAACCGGATCCCCTGCATGCCGGGATTGCGGATCGAGCCGCCCCCCGAGAAGCGGACGTTGCTGACCCCGGCCGCGACATCGATCCCGCCAACCGTCACCAGGCTGCCGGTGAGCGTCACGTCGGCGGCCGCCGAAGCGACCCCGAGGCGGATCGGGCCGGCGTAGGTCTGCGGGGCGCCGGCGGTCGACACGTCGGCGCGGAGGATGATGTCGCCGCCGCGCATCTCCAGGGCGATTCCGGGGAGCGACAGGTTCGCGCCCCCCTCCTGGTCGATCACCGGCAGCAGGCCCGGGTCGCTCCGGCCGACGACGATCCGCGACGCGCCGATGATCGCCACGCGCGACACGGTCAGGTCGCCGTCGATCGTGAGCGTCGAGGGCGCCGGTTCCGCCCCGGCGCTTCAGCCGATCAGCGCGTGGAGGACGCGGCCGTGGACGTCGGTGAGGCGGAAGTCGCGGCCGGCGTAGCGGTAGGTCAGCCGCGTGTGGTCGAGCCCGAGGAGGTGGAGGAGCGTGGCGTGGAGGTCGTGGACACTCACCGGATCGACCGCGGCGCGGAAGCCGAAGTCGTCGGTGGCGCCATGCACGGTGCCTCCCTTGATGCCACCGCCGGCGAGGAACACCGAGAACCCGTAGTGGTTGTGGTCGCGCCCCGCCTTGGCGGCACCGTCGCCGCCGAGCTCGACCGAGGGTGTCCGGCCGAATTCACCGCCGACGAGGACCAGCGTGTCGTCGAGGAGTCCGCGGCGCGCCAGGTCGGTGAGGAATGCGTCGAGGGGACCGTCGAGCTCGCCGCACAGGCGCTGGAGGTTGGCGGCGATCTGTTCGTGGTTGTCCCACGGCTGGCCGGCGCCGTGCCACAGCTGCACGGTGCGGACGCCGCGTTCGAGGAGCCGCCGGGCGACGAGGAATTGCCTCCCGTGGACGGTGTCGCCGTACAGGGCCCGGGTCTCGGCGGTCTCCCGCGACAGGTCGAAGGCCTCGGTCGCCTCGGTCTGCATCCGGAATGCCAGCTCGAACGATCCGATCCTCGCTTCGAGCCGCGGGTCGGCGACATGGCGCGTGGCGTCGAGGCGGCGGAGGAGGTCGAGCTGGCGCCGCTGGATGGCGGCCGAGGCATGGGGGCTGGTGATGTTCTCGATGAGCCGGTCGACGGCGGTGTGGCGCGAGTCGATCGCCGTGCCCTGGAGCGAACCGGGGAGGAATCCGGCCTGCCAGTTGTCGGGCCCCTTCACCGGCAGCCCGCCGGGACAGATCGCGAGGAAGCCGGGGATGTTGCGGTTCTCGGTGCCCAGGCCGTGCAGCAGCCACGACCCGACGCTCGGGCGCGGCTGCACCGAGTCGCCGCAGTTCATCAGCATCAACGACGGCTCGTGGTTGGGGACGTGGGCGAACATCGAGCGGATCACGGCGATCCGGTCGGCGTGCCGCGCGGTCCGCGCCAGCAGGTCGCTGAGCTCCAGCCCGCTGTCGCCGTAGCGCCGAAACGGGAACGGCGCCGGCAGGGCGGTGCCGGTCTTGCGCTCGGTCGTCAGCGACAGCGGGAGCGGCTGCCCGGCATGGCGCGACAGCGCCGGCTTGGGATCGACGAGGTCGACGTGCGATGGCCCGCCGTTGAGGAACACGTGCACCAGGCGCGTGGCACGGGGAGCGAAGTGCGGGGACTTGGGAGCGAGCGGGTCGGTCGTGGAGTCAGGCCCGGCGCCGGCGAGCTCGCCGGCGTCGGCGAGGACGCCGGCGAGGCCGAGCAATCCGATGCCGCAGGCGCCGTGGGCGAGCAGGTCGCGGCGGGTGATCGGGGACACGTCTGGCATGGGCATCGCCATGGTCGGGGCGGGGAAAACCATCAGTCGACGAACATCAATTCATTGGACAACAGCAACGCCTGGACGAGCTGCTCCTCGGGACCGAGCTGGCCGTCTGCCGGGCCGGTGTCGCGGCCGGCCGCGAGAAACTCGGTCGCGGCGGCACGCTCGACGGCGCTCGGGGAGCGCTGGAAGACGAGCTGCCACAGGCCGTCGAGCGATTCGGCCGGTGGCCCGTCGGTGCACAACACCCGCGCCGCCAGCGCCCGGGCCCGCGCCGCGACGAACGGGTGATTCAGCGCGAACAGCGCCTGCTGCGGCACGGTCGTCTCGGGGCGCGACGGGGTGTGGAGGTCGGGATTGGCCATGTCGAACAGGCGAAGGGGAGCCGACAGGTACTGCCGGTCGACGAGGCAGTGGATCGTGCGGTGATGGGGCCCGGCGGCGGCGAACGGGTCGGCCGGCCGGCCGGCCGGGTCGAGCCGCAGCTCGCCCGAGAGTGACAGCCACGTGTCGCGGAACTGTTCGACCGACAGGCGCCTGGGCGCCGCGCGCCACAGCAGCCGGGCGGCCGGATCGATCTGGTGCCCGGGGGCATCGGCAGGCACGGTGCCGGTTTGGCGGAACGTCTCCGAGAGGAGGATCCGCCGCACGAGCCGCTTCGTGCTCCAGCCGTCGTGCACGAGGGCCTCGGCGAGCCAGTCGAGCAGCTCGGGATGGGTCGGTGGGGCGGCGCGCGTGCCGAAGTCACTCGGCGTGTCGACGAGGCCGGCGCCGAACAGGTGGCCCCACACGCGGTTGGCCCAGACCCGCGCGGTCAGCGGGTTGTCAGGGGCGACGATCGCGCGCGCCATCTCCAGCCGCCCGCTGCCGTCGCGGAACGGCGCGCCATCCGGGCCGGCCAGGAGCGAGAGGAAGCGGCGCGGCACCGGCGGTCCCTTGAGGGCGGCATTGCCACGGCGCAGGAGCGGCGCGTCGACGGGCAGGGCGCGGTCGAAGCAGGCCAGCGCGTGGGGGGCGGCCTGCGGTGCGGCGATCAGCCAGGCGTCGACGTCGTTGGACAGTTTCCAGAGTTGGTTGACCGCGTCGCTGGGGAGCAACGTCTCGAGCGCCGCGATCGGCTCGTCGGGGAGCGTGGTCGGCGAACCGGGGCCGAGCAGTGCCTGGCGCAGCGCCTCGGCGGCGGGGTCGTCGAGGGCGACCGGTGGCGGCGCCCCGGCCGCAGTGGCGGCCGCGAGCGCTTCCTCCCAGCGTGTCGCGACCGCGGCGAACATCCGTCCATAGCGGTCGGCGACGTCGCGGCCGTCCCGCGGGGGCGTGGCGAACGCCGCGGCGACCAGGGGGTTGAGGTTCGGGACCGCGTTGCCGGCCCCGGCGACCACCGCCTCGGCCTCGGCCGGGAAGCGCTCGGCGGCGAGCGGGAGCAGCGCGACGAGCAGGCCCCACACCGGGTCCGACGCGATCTCCGGCCGGCCGAGAAACGTCTGCCAGCGCCGTACGACCGCGGGCACGAGGTCGGTGGTGGCGATGATCTGGTCGAACCCCGTCTCCGGGTAGCGGTCGAGGTGGCGCTGGGCGAACAGGTAGTCGGCGATCCGCTCGCGCGCCCGTGCCATCGCCTCGTCGCGGAGCCGGCGCGAGCCCTCCGCCAGCGCCTCCCGGCGGCGCTCGAGCTCGGCGGTCCAGGCCGCTGACGGGGCGCGCGTGTCGGCACGCCTCGGCACCGGCACGAGCCGGTCGACGCTGCTTGCGAACACGCCGAACAGGGCGTAGTAGTCGGCGGTCGGGATCGGGTCGTACTTGTGGTCATGGCAGCGGGCGCAGGCGACGGTGAGGCCGAGGAGGCCGCGGCCGACGACGTCGATCCGATCGTCGACGATGTCGGGGGGAACGCCGAGGAAGCGTCGGCCGGTCGTCAGGTAGCCCAGGGCCGCGAGGTCGGGGCTGCCGGCCGCGACCAACCGGTCGGCGGCGAGCTGCAGTGACACGAACCGGTCGTAGGGGAGATCGGCGGTGCAGGCGTCGATGACCCAGTCGCGATACGCCGGCGCATGGACGAAGAACCGCTCCTCGCGGGCGTAGACGTAGCCTTTGGTGTCGGAGTAACGCGCCACGTCGAGCCACAGCCGTGCCAGGTGCTCGCCGTAGCGCGGTGAGGCGAGCAGGCCGTCGACGAACTTCGGCCAGGCGTCGGGGGAGGGATCGGCGACGAAGGCGGCGACCGCGTCGGGCGTGGGGGGCAGGCCGTGGAGGGCGAACGACGCGCGCCGCGCGAGCGTGCGCCGGTCCGCCGGCGGCGAGCGCGACAGTCCGGCGGAGGCGAGCCGAGCGTCGACGAAGCCGTCGATCGGCGACGGCAGGACGCCAGCGGGGGGAATCGCGAACGCGCGGCGCGGCTGGAAGGCCCAGTGGTCCGTCGCCTTCGCCGCACCGCGCTCGATGTCGCCGGGCCAGGGAGCCCCGGCCGCCAGCCACGTCTCGAGCGCCGCGGCCTCGTCAGGCGTGAGGCGCGGCCCGGCTTCGGGGGGCGGCATGCGCACGGCGTCGTCGGCGTGGCGGATGCGGCGCGATAGCTCGCCGGGGCGGGGTGTGCCGGGAAAGGCGACCGGGCCGCCGTCGCCGCCAGCCACCAGCCCGGACCGCGAATCGAGCCGAAGCGAAGCGAACGACGTGTCGGGGCCGTGGCAGCCGACGCAGCGCTCGAGGAGGAGCGGCCGCACCCGGCGCTCGAACAGATCCTCCGCTGCCCGATCCGAGTCGGTTCCGGCGCCCGGGGGCGTGCCGGGCTCCGCGGCGCCGGCGGCCACGCAGGCCGTCACGACGGCCGCGACGAGCGCCGCCCCCCAGCCCGGCGCGTTACCGACGAAGCGTCGCATCGTCCGATTCCGAAAAGGCCCGTTCTTCAAGGCCACGCTCGATCGCTGCCGCAGTCTATCCGCCGAGGAGACGGGGCCGGTGGCCGGTTTCTCTGGCCATGAAATCGTTTATAGTGCCGCCGGCCGGCGGCGGAGTCGAATCGATCGGCGCCCGCGCCGGGCCTGCTGCACGCGCCATCCGTCCCGAGGAGAGCCCGATGCCCACCCCCCGCAGTCGTCTGGCCCGTCGCCAGTTCATTCGCCGCGGATTAGCCGGCGGTGCGACCGTCGCCGCGCCGTTGGTGATCCCCGGTTCGGCCCTCGGGCTCGACGGCACCGTCCCGCCGAGCGAGCGCGTCGTCGTCGGCGGCATCGGCATCGGCAACCGCGGGACCTATGACCTGGGCTGCTTCTTCGAGCAGAAGGACGTCCAGTTCGCAGCCGTCTGCGACGTCAAGGAGGCCCGCCGGGCCGCGATCAAGAAGATGGCCGACGAGCGCGCCGGCAACGACGCCTGCGCCACCTACCGCGACTTCCGCGAGCTCCTCGACCGCGACGACATCGACGCCGTCCTCATCGCCACCGGACCCAACTGGCACGCCACGATGACGATGTACGCCGCGCGGGCCGGCAAGGACATCTACTGCGAAAAGCCGGTCACCAAGAACATCGAGCAGAGCCTGATCCTCAAGGACACGATCGCCCGCACCGGGCGGATCTTCCAGGCGGGCACCCAGCGGCGCAACCTCCCCCACTTCGCCTTCGCGTGCGAACTGGCCCGCACCGGGCGGCTCGGGAAGATGAAACGCGTCTACGCCCATCCCGCCGGGATGACGGCGATCAGCAGCGGCTGGCTCCCCGCCGAGCCGGAGCCGCCGAAGGAGCAGGTCGACTGGGACATGTACCTCGGCCCGGCGGCATGGCGGCCGTTCAATGCCAAGCAACTCGACGGCTTCAACTTCGAGAAGGGGGGCGGGCTTGTCGGCGGCGGCGTGCTCGAGTGGGGCACCCACTGCGTCGATCTGTGCCAGTGGGCGGTCAACGACCGTCCGCCACCGGTCGAATACAACCCGCCGAAGGACGGCGAGATCGTCGCCCGCTACGACGACGGCGTCGAGCTGATCTTCCGCGAGAAGGGGTGGATCCCGCTCGGTTCCTGCCCGGTGCGCTTCGAGGGTGAGGACGGCTGGGTCGAGGCCGGCGACAGCGGCAAGATGGTCCTCAGTTCGCCGACGCTGCTGGCCGGCCGCGAGGTCGCCGAGATCGGCGGCTACCCGGCGACGTTCCACGTCCGCGACTTCCTCGATTGCGTCAAGTCGCGGCATCAGCCGAAGACCAACGCCGTGGCCGCGTGCAACGCGCACATCGCCTGCCACGCCGCCAACGTGGCGCTGTTCCTCGGCCGCCCCGTGCGATTCGACAACGTCACCAACATGTTCATCGACGACGCCGAGGCCAACCGGCTCCGCTCCGAGGCGCTGCGCGAGCCGTGGCGCCTCTGAGCGCGGTGCGGCGCGACCGCGCCGCACCTGTCCGGGTGTCGTGTTCCGCTTTTCCCGTCCCGCTTCCACCGAGGGTTCCACCGATGGTCGCCCCGTCCCGGTCGTTGCTGTTCGCCGTGATGCTGGCCTTCGCGCTGCCGGCCGTGGCCGGGGCACAGGCCCCCGCCGGCCGCACCGACAAGGAACGCGAGCAGATCGCGATCCTCCGCGTTCCGGCCGCGGCCGACGACGTGGCGGCCGAGGGAAAGAAGGCGCTGGCCTGCAAGATGCTGGCGATCCACGGTTCGGCCGACGCTGTCCCCGATCTCGCGGCGCTGCTGGCCAACGAGCGGCTGTCGTCGTGGGCGCGGATCGCCCTGGAGGCGATTCCCGACCCCGCTGCCGGCGCCGCGCTGCGGGCCGAGGCGGGGAAGCTCTCCGGGCGCCAACTCGTCGGCGTGATCCATTCGCTCGGCGTCCGCCGGGACGCCGCGGCGGTCGAGATACTGGCGGCAAAGCTGGCCGACCGTGATCCCGCCGTCGCCTCGGCCTCCGCGTACGCCCTGGGGATGGTGGGAGACGCCGCGGCGACCGCCGCCCTCCGCAAGGCGCTGCCGCGGGCCGAGGGGAAGGTCCGGTCGGCGATCGCCGAGGCGTGCGTGGTCGCCGCCGACCGGCTCCGCGGCTCGGGTAAGGGGAGTGACGCCGCCGCGATCTACGACGAGATCCGCGCTGCCGACGTGCCGGTCCAACGGAAGCTGGAAGCGATCCGTGGCGCGATCCTCGCGCGCGGCGACGCCGGCGTGGCGCTGTTGGCCGAGCAGCTCCGGGCCGCCGACGAGAAGTATTTCCGGCTCGGGCTCACGGTGGCCCGCGAGCTTCCGGCCGGGGCGACCGACCGGGCGCTGGCCGAGGAGCTGGCGAAGCTGCCACCGGCCCGCGCGGCGCTGGTGGTGACGGCGATGGCCGATCGGCCCGGTTCGACCGACGTCGCGACGCTCGTCAAGGCCGCCGGTGCCGGCCCGAAGGAGATCCGCGTCGCGGCGTTGTCGGCGCTCGGCCAGATCGGCAAGCCGGGGGCGGTCGCGACGCTGCTCGCCGGGGCGACCGACGCCGATGCCGACATCGCCGCCGCGGCCCGGGGGGCTCTCGCGGAGTTGCGGGGCGCCGAGGTCGACGCCGCGATCCGCGACCGGCTGGCGACCGCCGACCCGGGGCTGCTGGCAGTGCTCCTCGGCCTGGTCGGCCAGCGCCGGATCGACGCCGTTCCCGCTGTGATCAATGCCGTCAACCATGCCGATCCCACGGTGCGGACCGCGGCCCTCAAGGCCCTCGGCGAGATCGTCGATGGCGAGCGGCTCGGTGTCCTCGTCGAGCGGACCGTCACGCCGCGCAGCGACGCCGAGGGGGCCGCCGCCCTGGCCGCGCTCAACGCGGCGAGCCTGCGCATGCCCGACCGCGAAGCCTGCGCCGCGCGGCTGGCAGGTGCGCTCGGTTCGGCGCCGGTCGCCGTCCAGGTGAAGCTCCTCGACATCCTCGGCGGGGTCGGGGGCACCAAGGCGCTGCAGACGGTCGCCACCGCCGCGCGGAGCGACAGCGACGAGCTCCGCGACGCCAGCAGCCGGCTGCTTGGCGAGTGGATGACGGCCGACGCCGCCCCGGTGCTCCTCGACCTCACGAAGACCGCCCCCGGCGAGAAGTACCAAAACCGCGCGATGCGCGGCTACATCCGCATCGCCCGGCAGTTCGACCTGCCGCTCGACCAGCGCTTGGAGATGTGCCGCAAGGCGTGGGAGGCGGCGCGCCAGCCGGCCGAGCAGAAGATGGTGCTCGACGTGCTCCGCCGTTATCCCGCGCCGTCGGGCCTCGACATGGCGGTGACCGCCGCGGGGAGCGAGGGGGTGAAGGCCGAGGCCCGGCAGGCGGCGGCGTCGATCGCCCAGAAGCTCGGCGAGCTGCCGGCCGAGGCGTGGAAGAAACTCGAGGGGCTGGGGCTCGTGAAGCGGAAACTGGAGATCCAGAAGGCCGAGTACGGCTCCGGCGAACGGAAGAAGGACGTCACGGAGACGCTGCGGAAGCACGCCGGGAGCACGATCGTGATCGTCCTTCCCGACCCGAGCTTCAACAAGGTGTTCGCCGGCGACCCCGCGCCCGGCGCCGCGAAGCAACTCGTCATCCGCTACCTCCTCGACGGCCGTCCCGCCGAGGTGATCGTCGCCGAGGATCAGCCGATCGAGCTCATCGAGCCGAAGTGAGCGCCACGGCCCCGCGGGGCCTCAGCCACCACTGTCGAACATCACTCCCTGGGCGAGCGGCAGGTCACGCGAGAAGTTGACCGTCACCGTCTGCCGGCGCATGTAGCCCTTCCAGGCGTCGCTGCCACTCTCGCGGCCGCCACCGGTCTCTTTCTCGCCGCCGAACGCGCCGCCGATCTCGGCCCCCGACGGGCCGATGTTGACGTTGGCGATCCCGCAGTCGGATCCGGCCGCCGAGACGAAGCGCTCCGCCTCGCGGAGATCGAGCGTGAAGATGCAGCCCGACAGGCCCTGGGGGACGTCGTTGTGGAGCCGCAGGGCCTCGTCGAAGTCGTCGTACCCGAGCACGTAGAGGAGCGGCGCGAACGTCTCCTCACGGACGATCGCCGACTGCCTTGGCATCCGCACGAGCGCCGGGCGGACGTACACGCCGCCTCCCGGGACGCCGCTCGTCACCCGGCCGCCCCCCAAGACCTCGCCTCCGTCGGCGCGCGCCTGGTCGAGGGCCCGCTCCATCGCCACCGCCGCGGCCTCGTCGACGAGCGGGCCGAGGAGCGTGGCCGGGTCGCGCGGGTCGCCGATCGGGATCGAGGCGTAGGCCCTCCGCAGGCGCTCGAGGAGCGGCGCCGCCACCGACCGGTGGACGATCAGCCGCCGCAGCGACGTGCAGCGCTGCCCGGCCGTGCCGATCGCCGAGAACACGATCGCGCGGACCGCGAGGTCGAGGTCGGCGGAGGGGCAGACGATCATCGCGGCGTTGCCCCCCAACTCGAGCAGCACCCGGCCGAACCGGGCGGCGACCAGCGGCGCGACGGCCCGGCCCATCCGCGTCGAGCCGGTCGCCGAGACCAGCGCCACGCCGCCGTCGGCCGCCAGCGCCATCCCCTGCTCGGGTCCGCCGTTGACGAGCTGCACGAGGTCCGGCGGGGCGTCGGCCCCGAACCGGTCCAGCACCCTTGCGAGGATCGCGAGCGCGGCGGCCGCCGTCAGCGGAGCCTTCTCCGACGGCTTCCAGATCACCGGGTCGCCACAGACCAGCGCCAGGGCGGCGTTCCAGCACCACACCGCGACCGGGAAGTTGAACGCCGAGATCACGGCGCAGGGGCCGAGCGGGTGCCAGCTCTCCGCCATCCGGTGGCCGGGGCGCTCGGAGGCGATCGACAGCCCGTGGAGCTGGCGCGAGAGACCGACGGCGAAGTCGCAGACGTCGATCATCTCCTGGACCTCCCCCTCGGCCTCGGCGCCGATCTTGCCGACCTCGAGCGTGACGAGGGCGGCGAGCCGGCGCTTCTCGGCGCGCAGCTCCGTGCCGAACAGGCGCACCAATTCGCCGCGGCGCGGGGCGGGCACGTCGCGCCACCGCGTGAAGGCTGCCCCGGCGGCGGCGACGACGGCGGCGATCGCCTCCGGCGGGGTGACGGCGACGGAGCCCAGCACGGCGCCGTCGATCGGCGAGACGCTCGTCAGTTCGGCGGCCATGGCGGAACCTCCCCGGGCCCGGTGCGGGCGCCGTGGCGCGACAGTATGGCAGCCGCGGCAGTCGGCGCGCCGGGCGTCAGTCGGCGTCGCCCCGCGCCTCCGGGCGGGCCACCGTTTCGACCGCGGTGGCGGGCTCCTCGATCGAGCCGGCGACGGGCGGCCGCCCGAGGGCATGTTCGAGGCGGAACTGGGCGACGTTGTAGTCGATGACGGCGTCGAGGTATTCGGTCCGGGCCTGGGCCAGCGCCTGGATCGGCTGGAGCACCTCGATGGGACGCGTCGCCGCGACGGGCAGTCCTGCCGCGCGGCGGATCGTCGCGAGATTGAGGTTCACCGAGCGGACCGCCGCGGCGGTCGTTTCTTTCATCCGCTCCAGCTGCCGGCGCGCGGCAATCCGCGCCTTCTCGGCCTGGACGACCTCGGCGGCGACGCGGTCCTGGACCTTGAGGAAGCCGAGATCGGCCACCCGTCGTTCGGCACCGCGCCGCTCGCGGATCGCGCGGTCGGTGAACCCGAGGTTTGCCGTCTCCCAGTAGAGATTGACGTCGGCGTCGCTGTGCGAGGCGAAGTCGCCGAGGAACTCGTCGCGGCCACCGCCGAAGCCGCCGCCGGAGTAGCGGAAGGCGCCGCTGGGCACGAACGGCCGCAGCCGGGCCTGGCGGAGGCGGCGGTCGCGTTCGGCGAGGCTGCGCTGGTGATCCCCCTCCAGTCCGGCGCCGGCGCGCACGAAGGCGTCGGTCACCGCGACGAGCTCGGCGGCGTTGGCAGCCGCCTCACGGGCGATCGCCAACCGGCCGGCGGCACGCTGCAGTTCCATGTACGACTCCGCGGTGCCGAGCAGCGCGTCGTTGGCGGCGGTGCGGATCCCCGCCCGGCGGGCATCGACGATCTGCCGGGCCGCGAGCGGCAGGAAGATGGCGTCGGAGATCCGCAGGACGGTCGTCAGGCCGGTGACCGGTGCCGGCCCGCCGGCGGGCACGGGACCGGTGATGCTCGATCCCCCGGCCGCCGTCGCCCCGAGGAACAGCGAGCTCTTGCTGATCGTCCGCACCGGCCCCTCGACGACTTGGGCCTGGCCGTCGTGGCGGATCCAGTTCGGGCCGATGAAGATGCTCGGCAGCCACAGGGCGCGGGCGTGCTGCAGGTCGGCGGCCGCCGCGGCCATCCGCGCCCGGGCGATGGCGACGTCGAGATCGCGGGCGCCGCCGCGACCGGGCCGACTCCCAAGGGGGTGAAGGTCGACCTCCGCGGCCAGTTGGCACCGCTCGACGAGATCGTCCGGGGGTGTCGATCGGGTTGGTGGCGGCCGTCGTGGTCATCCTCCTGGTGCTCACCGCCGCCTTCCAGTCGCCGCGGCTAAAGCTGATCGCGGTGTCGGGCGCGCCGGTCGTCATCGTCGGCGTGGCGGTCGCGCTGCGGATCACGGGCACGACGCTCAACCTCCAGTCTTTCATGGGAGCGATCATGGCCCTGGGAGACCGGCACGCTGCCGCCGTCGAACCGGGTGATGAACGGCGACACCGTGCCCGGCGGCATGAACGCCCGGGCGCGGGTCACGTAGCCGATCGTCTCCGCCATCGCCTGCGCCATGTCGGTGCCGGGATGGAAAACGAGCTTCATGATCGCCATTCCCTGCACCGAGCGGCTCTCCACGTGGTGGATGCCGCCGATGTAGAGGAAGTGGTACTCGTAGTAGTTGGTGAGCAGTCCCTCCATCTGCGCCGGGTCCATGCCGCCGTAGGGCTGGCAGACGTAGACCACCGGGGCGTCGAGGTTGGGAAACACGTCGATCCGCATCCGCCGGACCGCGACGCCGGCGAGAAGCAGCAGCGCGACGACGCCGACGACGACCGTCCAGGGGCGCCGCAGGGCGGCGTCGATCGGATTCATACGTTCTGCGACGCTCCGCGGGGGCGGCGGGCCGCCGACGATTGGACCGGCCCGCAGGGCACGGGCTGACGGTGCCGACCCTCACCCGGCCCGCGTCGGCGCCGATCAACGGCCCGTGGAGCGAACCTCGCCGGGGCTGGTAGTCTACCGACGACGACCTGCCGGGCGGCGTGGGGCACGGGCGGGATCGTCGCTTTCCGCACGAACCCGACGGCCCGCGCACGGACCAGCCCCATGCGCCTGCAACCGCTCGACTGGGTCGTGGTCGGGAGCTTCCTCGCCTTCACGCTCGCGGTCGGGATGGCCGTCGCCCGCCGCGCCGGACGCTCGTCGGCCGACTTCTTCCTCTCCGGGCGCACCCAGCCGTGGTGGCTGCTGGGGACGTCGATGGTGGCGACGACGTTCGCCGCCGACACGCCCCTGCTCGTGACGAGCATCGTCCGCGAGCAGGGGGTGGCGGGGAACTGGGTGTGGTGGGCGTTCCTCCTCACCGGGATGGTCACCGCCGCGGTCTACGCCAAGCTGTGGCGCCGTACCGGGGTGGTGACCGACGTCGAGTTCTACGAGCTGCGCTACGGCGGCCCGCCGGCGGCGTTCCTCCGCGGGTTCCGCGCCGTCTACCTGGGCCTGGTGTTCAACGTTCTGGTGATGGCCAACGTGACGCTCGCCGCGGTGAAGATCGGCAGCGTGATGTTCGGGTTCTCGGCGGTCGAGACGATCCTCTTCGCCACGGTGGCGACCGTCGTGTTCAGCGCCGCCGGCGGGCTGACGAGCGTGCTGGTGACCGATTTCGTGCTGTTCATCGTCGCCATGTTCGGTAGCGTGGCCGCCGCGGTGGTCGCCCTCGGGGTGCCCGAGGTGGGGGGCATCACCGGGCTGATGAGCCACCCGGTGGTCCGCGACAAGGCCGGGATGTGGCCGGCGCTCGACTTCTCCACCACCGCGGGCCGCGACCTGGCGATGACGATCTTCATCATCCCGCTGGCCGTGCAGTGGTGGGCAGCGTGGTATCCGGGGGCGGAGCCGGGGGGGGGCGGATACGTCGCCCAGCGGATGCTCGCCGCCCGCGACGAGCGCCATGCCACGGGCGCGACGCTACTGTTCAACTTCGCCCACTACGCGCTGCGTCCCTGGCCGTGGATCCTCGTCGCCCTCGCGTCGCTGGTGCTATACCCCGACGAGGCAGCGCTCCGTGCGGCGCTGCCCGCGGTCGACGCCGCGCTGGTCCGCGACGACCTCGCCTACCCGGCGATGCTCACTCGCTTGCCCGCCGGGCTTCTCGGGCTGGTCGCCGCGTCGCTGGCGGCCGCTTACATGTCGACGATCTCGACGCAGCTCAACTGGGGAGCGTCGTACGTCGCCAACGACATCTGGCTGCGCTTCGTCAGGCCCGGGGCCCCGGAGCGCGAGCTGGTGGCGGTGGGGCGCGTGATGACGGTGGTGCTGATGGCGCTGGCCGCGTTCATCGCGCTCCAATTGGAGAGCGTCTACGAGGGATTCAAGGTGCTCCTCACGGTCGGGGCGGGCACGGGGTTGATCTACATCCTCCGCTGGTTCTGGTGGCGCGTGAACGCCAGCGCCGAGATCGTGGCGATGGCGGTGTCGTTCGCGCTGGCCGCCGGGTTCTTCGTCGCGGGAAAGACGCCGGGGGTGGTGGTGCCTGCCGAATGGCAGCAGTTCCTCTGGATCGTCGGCGTCACGACCGTCGCCTGGCTGGCGGCGGCGCTGTTCGGCCCTGCCGAGTCGCAGGCGACGCTCGAGCGGTTCGTCGAGCGCGCCCGGCCGGGAGGGCCGGGCTGGAGGGCGGTGATCGATCGAGCCCATGCGGCCGGGCGGCTCACCGCCCTCGACGCCCGCTGGAAACTCCCGGTGGAGTTGGTGTTCGCCGTCGCCGGCTGCGTGGCGATCTACGGGGGCCTGTTCGCCACCGGCTATCTGATCTATGGCGACTCCCGCGGCTTGGCCATGGCGCTCGCCGCCACGGCCGTGGGGATCCTCGTCGCCGGGCTGACGTTCCGCCGCGCCGTGGGATGAGGCTGCCGGCGTGCGGGCCAAGGTCGCGCGGACCTCGGGCTACACGCGGAGGTAGACGCCGTCCTTCTCGAAGTGACGGATGAACAGCCAGGTGATCCAGCCGAAGACGAGCAGCGACGCGGTCACGTACCAGCCCGGCGAGTCGTTGGGCACGAATCCCTTGACCGCGGTGCCGACCATGTCGTGGAGCACGTAGGCGAGGATCGCGTTGGTACCGAACGTCGTGAACAGCGGAAGCTGCCGGCCGCCGCGGTCGCAGGCGAGGTGGAACAGGACGTACACCGCGAGCGAGAACCCGGCCGAGAACACGAGATACGACAGCGACCCGGCGCGCTGGCTCATCATCCAGTAGTTTCCCTGACGCTGTGTCTTCGGCGGCGGCGGGACGAACGGAGCCTCGGCGAGCCACGCCCCGACGCCGGCCGCCGTGGCCCGCTTGGCCGCCATCCGCTCCGCGGTCGGGATCACCCCGTCCGACGCCAGTGGCGTGACGGCGGCGGTCGTGGTCGCCGGCACGTCGTAGGCGCGCGTACCGCACGACAGCCCCCAGCCGAGCGCCATCAGCGAGGCCGCCGAGAGGACGATCCGGCCGAGGGGCACCGGCCGCCCGTCCGCCGCGGCGGATCGCGGGGCGAACTCGTCGCAGGCCAGCGTGCCGACGATCGCCGGGATCGTCCAGGTGAGGAAGCCGAGCGGGCCGCCGTCGATCCCGGCCGGCGGCGCGTTGACCCAGGTGAAGTTGAACCACCACGACAGGATCACGTGGGCCGTGGCCGAGGCCACCATCCAGGCGATCCGCACGCCGGCGGTGGCGCGGACCACGGGGAGAATCCACAGCGACGTCACCGCGATGTGCATCAGCGTCTGGAACCAGGTCCGCTTGAGCGGCTCGCCGATCGCGCCCCAGAACCCGAGCTTGGACAACTGCTCCCACGAGGGCGCCCGGCTCCCGACGGTGTAGACCACCAGCGACACGAGCACGAGGCCGAGGAGGCGGCGCACCACCCGGCCATAGGCGGCGCTTCCCTCGCGCTCGAAGCGCCGCCCGAACGTGAGCCGCATCGCGAACCCGACCGCGAACAGGAACTGCGGCATGATCGTGTCGGCATAGCTGCAGTAGTCGTGCGTGTGGCGGAGGATCCGCGGGCAGGCAGCGAACCCGCCGAGGTAGTTGACGAGCATCATCCCCACGACCGTGTAACCGCGGAATTGGTCGAGGGCGGCAAGACGCGGCCGCGAGGTGGCGTTCCGGGTGTCGCTCATGGCACGGGCTTCCCCGGGGATGCGATGGGGCGGTGGCCCGAACCGACCGGTCCCAACGACGGGGATCGTAGCGTCGGCCGGGCGGTGGCGTCGAACCCACCGCCGGGGCCGAGGGTCGCCGAGCCGATCGGAAGCGTCAGCGCTTCTTCTTCCGCGGGTCGACCGTGAATTCGATCTGGTTGACCTCGCCGGCCTTGACATCGGCGGTCAGCGGCGACGTGCTGACGTCGTAGTACTTGGAGTCGATCCGCGGCAGTTTGCCATTCGAGTTGTCGATCCACACGCCGCTCTCGCTGAGTTTGTCATCCTTGGTCGGCCAGAGGTCGAGGAGCACGACCTTGTGCGCCCCGACGATCGCACCCTTGGGCGCCTTCGGCACGTCGAGGGTGAGCGTGAACTGCCCCGAGTCGTCGGTCTGTCCCGTTGACCGCGGTCCATTCGCCGAGAGGAACTCGACCCGGACCATCTCGAGCGGAGTGCCGTCGAGAGTGACTTTGCCCGTGACCTCGGCGACCTTGTAGCTCGGGCCGCAGCCCGACGCACCGATGAGAGCGACCGCCAGGGCGGCACGAACGGCTGCACGCGTCATCGTCGGGACTGACTCCAGAAGGATCACGATCACACGGTGCTGCTCGCGGCCCGACGCCGTCGCTCCGACACGGGCTCGCGACGGCCCCCTATCCCGGAGGCGAAACCGATCCCCCGGGACCGGCGCTGCCGGTCCCGGGGAACACGACGGACGTGACTCGCGGCTCAGTCGCTGGCGTTCGACTCACCGCCGGCACGCGAGCCGAGGGCGATGAACGTCGCCTGGTCGAGCGACTCGGAGAGGAACCGCACGGATCCGTCGGCGAACGCGAACACGGCCCCTCCGGGATGCTGGCTGCCGAAGGCGTTGATCCGATCGTCGTAGCGGATCGGAGTCCGGTACTCGACGCAGTCGCGGATCCGCATGTTGATCGGCACCCCAGTCCCGAGGAACGCGTTCCCCTCGGCGCCGAACCAGACCCAGTTCCAATTCGCCATCTTCGTGGTCGACCAGCCGGTCTCGGGGCCGCAGCGGTCGAAGACCGGGTCGTAATTGCTGCGCTCGCCCATCAGGATCGTCCGGCTGGTACCGTCGGAGATCTCCGCCAGTCTTCGCGCGACGTTGCGGGTGAAGATGCCGTCGCTGGCTGCCTGCTGCGCGGAGGTCGCGCTTCCCGGCGGCCGCGGGTGGTCCGTCCCGGGGCCGAGCGGATTCCACAGCGACGGGAGCGTGTTGCTGAAGCCGGGATACCCGCGCCGACCGGCGCAGGCGAAATAGTCTGCCCGGGCGTAGACGCCGTTACCGGTGGTGCTGTGGCTTTCGTTCCATTCCGGCCCGACGTTCGATGGGCAGCGGAGGATCGCCGCCAACCGCTGACCGACGGCCGCGGTGCCGTTGGTGGGATTCATCGTCGTGCCGTCACCACCGAACATCGTGTTGGAACGCTGGTTGTTGCTGAACACGAGTTGGTCCCACGCCCGGTGGAAGGCGACTTCCTCGACGTACGGAAGCAGTTGGAAGAGAAGCGCATACCGCCGGTCCCAGGTCGGTGCGCCCCGATCCCATTCGGGGTGGCCCCAGCCCGTTCCGTCACGCCGCAACATGCCGAACGGCAGCTTCTTGAACGAATCGAGGTGGTTGTGATTGGCAACCGCCCACTGCTTGAGGTGGTTGGTGCACTGTGATCGCCGGGCGGCCTCGCGCGCCGCCTGGACCGCCGGGAGCAACAGGCCGACGAGCGTGCCGATGATCGCGATCACGACGAGGAGCTCGACGAGGGTGAAGCCCCGCCGCACGCCCCTGACCGAACCGGAATCCGAGTACTTCATGATGATGTCCTCCGCCTCGAGGAATTGACCGAAATGACACGTCGGGGGAAGCGAGAGAATCACGCGGAAGACGTCCGGGACCGGCACGCCAGTCGCGAAATCCCCTAGACCCCAACTAAGTTTCTAAGTTACAGAAGCCCCGGGAAAGAAGCCTTCCATGTAATTCCTTGGTCATGTATCGGTTTTTTCGATGTGGCGTCGGCGTCTGCTTTCGCCCCAGTCCATCCACTCGAGGCAGTGGCTTCACCGCGGTCGTTTCGTATCGTGGGGGCAGGCGTGCTGCGGCCACATTTCGACCGGCGGGTGCGTCCATCCCGACGAGGTGACCACGATGCCGACTCGCTGTGGGACTGTTCGCGCTCCGCGGTCGCCGGGGGCCGTCGTCGCCGTTCTCGGCTGCCTGGCGTTTGCCGTGGCGGCTCCGCTCCGCGCGATCGCGGCCGAGTGCCCGCTGGCCGTGCGCTGGGAATTGATCGCCAACGCCCCTCCCGTCGGCGGCGACGGCGACTTCGAGGCCCGATTCACGCTCACCAACGTCTCGGCCGCGCCGCTCGGTGACGACGGCTGGACGCTGTTTTTCACGATGGCGCCACGCGAGCTACGCCCCCACCCGAGCCCCCAGCCGGCGGTCGTCGAGCATCTCAACGGCGACTGGTACCGCCTTCGCCCGGCGCCGGGCTTCCGCCTCGAGCCCGGTGCGACCGTCGACGTGCGCTATGCCGGCGTCGAGCCGGTGGCCAAGGAATGCGACGCACCGCTCGGGCCGTATGTCGTCGTCCGCGACGCCGCCGGCGGGGAGCCGCGGATCACCGCGGTCGCCGACTACCGGATTCTCCCCTTCGTCCGCCGCGAGCAGGCCCGGCGCGGACCGCGCGACCGCCACCCGCTGCCGACGCCGCGCGAGCGGTTCGAGGCCGACCGCGAGCTCCACCTCGTCGCCGACGAAGACATGCCGGCCGTCGTGCCGACGCCGGTGGCGGTGCGGCGCGGCGCCGGCACGGCGCGGCTGACAGCAGCGTGGCCGATCGAGTGCCCGGCCGATCTCGAGCCGACGGCAGTCTGGCTCGCCGACCGGCTCGCGCGGCAGCTCGGAGACCGGCCGGTCGTGGCGGTCCGCACGGCCGGGGAAGGGGCCGTGGGGCCGGTGATCCGGTTGGCCCGGGACGGAGGCGCGGCCGAGTCATACAGGCTCGCGGTCGCGGCCGACGGGATCACGATCACCGGCGGCGATCCGGCGGGGGTGTTCTACGGCGCCCAGAGCCTCCTCCACCTCCTCCCCTGGGAGTCGCTGCGCCGTCCCGACGCCGAGGTGCGCGTGCCGGTGATCGAGATCGAGGACCGGCCCCGGTTCCCGCACCGCGGGCTCCATGTCGACGTCAGCCGCAATTTCCAGAGCCGCGAGACGATCGAGCGCGTCATCGATCTGATGGCGGCCTACAAGCTCAACCGTCTCCTTCTCTACACCACCGAGGACGAGGGGTGGCGGATCGAGATTCCCGGGCTGCCCGAGCTCACCGAGGTCGGGGCCCGGCGGCGCCACACCGACTCCCCCGACGATCCGGTCGTCCATCCGGCCTACGGCTCCGGCCCGTTCGCCGACGATCCCGGCCGCCACGGCAGCGGCCATTACTCGCGCGACGACTTCATCGCCATCCTCCGCCACGCCGCCGCCCGGCACGTGAAGGTGATCCCCGAGCTCAACTTTCCCGGCCACGCCCGCGCGGCGATCAAGGCGATGGAAGCCCGCCACCGGAGGCTGATGGCTGCCGGCCAGCCCGAGGCCGCCGAGGAGTACCGGCTCGTCGATCCACTCGACACGTCGGTCTACCGCTCGGCGCAGAGCTACCGCGACAACGTCGTCTCGGTCGCCCGCGATTCGACCTACCGGTTCTACGAGAAGGTGGTCGACGAATTGGCGAAGATGTACGCCGAGGCGGGGCTGACGATGGACTCGATCCACACCGGCGGCGACGAGGTGCCCCTCGGCGCGTGGCGCCGCTCGCCGCTGGCGGCCGACCTCCTCGCGCGGCGGCCGGAGATCGGCGGTGCCGACCGGCTCCAGGGCCATTTCTTCGGCCGGCTCCTCGACACGCTGCGGACGCGCGGGCTGCGCGTCCTCGGCTGGGAGGAGGTGGCGCTGCGCCGCGAGTCGGCCGATCCGGCAGTGGCGCCGGTCGTCGACCCGCGGTTCGCGGCCGACGACGTCGAGATCTACGTCTGGAACAACCTCTTCGACCGCGACGTCGGGATCCGCCTGGCGAATGCCGGCTACGACGTCGTCCTCTGCAACGTCACCAACTTCTACCTCGACCTGGCCTGCGAGAAGGACCCGCTCGAGCCGGGGCTGTCGTGGGCCGGATTCGTCGCCGCCCGCGATGCCTACGCGTTCGCGCCGTTCGACTACGTCCGCACCACGCTCCGCGATGAATACGGCACGCCGTTCGATGCCGACCGGGCCGCGCGCGAGGCCGCCGCGTTCACGCCCGAGGGGCGGCGGCGGGTGCGCGGCGTGCAGGCGCAGCTGTGGGGGGAGACGGTGAAGGGGCGGGAGATGCTCGAGTACTACCTGCTGCCCCGGCTGATCGCCTTCGCCGACACCGCCTGGAGCGCCGAGCGCCCCTGGGAGACGATGCCCGGCAGCCCGGCCCGCGATGCCGCGATCGGCGCCGGGTGGAATCTCCTCGCCAATGCGATCGGCCGGCGCGAGTTGCCGCGGCTGGCGTTCGCCGACGACGGCCGCCATTACCGCCTGCCACCGCCGGGAGCCGCGATCGATGGCGGGCGCCTCGCCGCCTCGACGGCGCTGCCCGGTCTGGCGATCCGCTACACCACCGACGGCACGCTCCCCACCGCCGCGTCGCCACTCTACGAGGGTCCGGTGGCGCTGGCGGGCGGCGCCGGCCCGCCGGTCCAACTCCGCGCCTTCGACGCCGCCGGCCGCGGCTCGCGCCCCGTCGCCATCACCCGCGGCGGCGAACCGGCGCTGCCGGTGACGGTCGATCCGCAGGGCTCGATCCCCGGACTGCCCCCCGGGATCGTCGCGGCGACGGCGAAGCCGGTCACGGTCGGCACGTTCGCGCAGCAGGTCCGCGTCGATGCCGCGCTCCCCGACGCGGGCGCCGCGGCCACCGACGTGGCCGCGGTCGGAGACACGCTGGCGATCGTCGTCGACGGGGAACTGTGGACCCGATCGACGGGCACGTGGAAACGGGTCGACGGGCTCCCTGGTCCCGCCCGGGGGGTGGCCAACGCCGCCGGGGCGCTCCACGCCTGCGGCGAGCGCTACCTGGCGAAGATCGGCGGTGACGCCACGGCGACCCTCGTCCCGCTCCCCGACGGCGCGACACCGCTGTTCCTCCCGGACGGTCCGCGGCTGGTCGTCGTCACCCCGCGCGACGTTCTCGAGCGCGACGGCGAGCGCTGGCGCTCCGTGCCGCTTCCCGCCGGCGCGCCGGTGGCGGCAGCGCAGGGGGCGGGAGAGCAGCTGGCTGTGGTCGTCGACGACCGGGTCCACGAGCGTGCCGCGTTGGGGGCGGGCTGGGCCATGCTACGGATCCGCGACGAGACACGCGGCTGGGATCCGCCCGGTCTGGCCGCGATCGCCTACGACGCGCGCGGCCGGCTGTGGTGCGGGGCCGAGCAGGGGCTCGCGGTGCGCGACGAGGACGGGCGTTGGCGGTTCGTCGAGCGCGACGAGCTCCCGGTGACGGCACTGACGGGGATCGCTGCCGGCCCCGACGGCGACATCTGGCTGGCGACGAAGCGCGGCGCCGTCCACGTCGGCGACGGCGTCGTCGAGTATCGCCAGGGCAGGCGCTGGCTCCCCGGCGACGACCTGGCGGCCGTCGCCGTCGGCGCCGACGGCACGGCGTGGTTCGCCGGCGCTGCCGGTGTCGGTGGCATTGGTCTGAGGGCGACGACGCTGGCCGACAAGGCCGCCGCCTACGAGGAGGCGATCGACCGCTTCCACCGGCGCACCGAGCTGGGCTACGTCGTCGAAGCCAACCTCGACGCTCCCGGCGCCGTCGCCACGGCCACCACCGAGGACAACGACAACGACGGCCTGTGGACGTCGATGTACGGTGCGGCGCAGTGCTTCGCCCATGCCGCCGACGGCGACGAGGGATCCCGGGAGCGGGCCCGGAAGGCGTTCCGGGCCGTGAAATTCCTCAGCGACGTCACCCGCGGGGGGGCCCCGGCGCCGCCCCCCGGTTTCCCCGCGCGAAGCGTCGTCCCGGTCGGCGGCTTCGATCCCAACACGCGCGACAACGCCGCGCGCGACGAGCGGCAGCGGCAGCGCGAGGCCCGCTGGAAGGTGTTCGAGCCGCGCTGGCCGAGGGACCGCACCGGCCGCTGGTATTGGAAGACCGACACCAGCTCCGACGAGCTCGACGGCCACTTCTTCTTCTACGGCGTCTACCACGACCTCGTGGCGCGCGGCCCGGAGGAGCGCGCCGAGGTGGCCGCCGTCGTCCGTGGGATCGTCGACCATCTCATCGCCCACGACTGGGCGCTGGTCGACATCGACGGCACGCCGACACGCTGGGCGCAGTTCGGCCCGCGCCAGCTCAACCGCACGCTCGACTGGTGGGAGGGACGCGGGCTCAACAGCCTGTCGATCCTCTCCTACCTCGCCGTCGCCGCGCACGTCACGGGCGACGAGCGCTACCGCACGCTCGCCCGCCAGCTCGTCGACGAGCACGGCTACGCCACCAACGTCCTCGTGCCGAAGATCACCCCCGGCGTCGGCGGCGGCAACCAATCGGACGACGAAATGGCGCTGATGGGCTACTACCACCTCGTCCGGCTGGAACGCGACCCGCGGCTCCGCCAGGCGTGGCAGCGGTCACTCGCCGGCTATTGGCAGCTCGAGCAGCCGGAGCGCAACCCGCTGTTCAACGTGATCGCCGCCGTCTGCCTGCGCGACGCCTCGTTCACCGATCCCTACGGGACGACCGCGCTCGAGCCCGATCCCGCCGACTGGCTCCCCGACACGCTCGACACGCTGGGCCGCTTTCCGCTCGACCTCGTCGACTGGCGGCTGGAGAACGCCCACCGCCACGACGTCGCCCTCCTGCCGCGGCACGTGCGCCCCGATGCCCACGGCGCGGTCGGCGTGCGCCGTGACGGCAAGGTGCTGCCGGTCGACGAACGGACCGTGTTCCACTGGAACCACGATCCCTACCGGCTCGACAGCGGCGGCGAGGGGCGGCGCCTGGCCGACGGGACGTCGTACCTGCTCCCCTACCACCTCGCGCGCTACCACCGGATCATCGCCCCCTGACGGGCGCTCAGCCGGCCAGTTCGGGCACCGGCGCGCCGTGGTCGACCAGCGGTGTCGGCCGGCCGTTGAAGTCGTCGATCGTGACCCGGGCCGCGTCGATCCCGAGGTGGTGGTAGATCGTGGCGAGGAAGTCGCCGGCGGTGATCCGCCGCTCCGTCACGTCCTCGCCGCGCGCGTCGGTGGCGCCGATCACGACCCCCGGCGTCACGCCGGCCCCGGCCCAGAGATTGGAATAGGCGCGCGGCCAGTGGTCGCGGCCGGGCTGCGTGGTGCCGGCCGGGGCGCTGGCGTCGCCGGCCCCGGTGCTCGGCGAATACTCGATCCGCGGCGTGCGGCCGAACTCGCCCGTCACCACCACGAGCACCTCGTCGTCGAGGCCGCGCGCGAAGATATCTTCGACGAGCGCCGAGACCGCGCGGTCGTAGGCGCCGGCGCGGAAGCGGAGGGCATCGAACACGTGGTGGTTGACGGCGTGGTCGTCCCAATTGTGGACACGGCCGCAGAGCGGGCCGGCGAGGCTCGTCGTCACCACCTCGACCCCGGCCTCGACCAGCCGGCGGGCCATGAGCAATTGCTGCCCCCAGGCGTTGCGGCCGTAGCGGTCGCGGGTGGCGTCGTCCTCGAGCGTGAGGTCGAAGGCACGCCGCGCCGCCGGGTCGGTGAGCAGCCCGACGGCCTGGGCCTCGAAGGCGTCGATCGCGTCCATCTCCAGGCGCCGGTCGAACTCGCGGCGGAAGGCGTCGAACTGGCGGCGGAGGCGGAGCTGCGCGCCGAGGCGCCGGTCTCCGTCCGGAGGCAGCCCGAGGTCGGGGACGGCGAACGACGGGGCGTTGGGATCGCCGCTGACCACGAACGGCTGCCAGGCGTCGCCGAGGTAAGCCGGGCCGTTGTATTCCAGCGGCGGATTGACGCCGACGTAGCGCGGCAGCGCCCCGGCCGGTGGCCCGGAGCGGCTCCGGAGGTAATTGGTGACGCACATCCAGTCGGGGAGCTTCGGCTTCGGCTTGTCGCGCGTGTCGGGGTCGCCGGAGAGCATCTGCATCGAGCCGGCCGGATGGCCGCCGGCGGTCTGCTGCATCGAGCGCACGATCGCCACCCGGTCGGCCAACGCCGCCTGCAGCGGGAGCAGCTCGGTGAACGACACGCCGGGAAGCCTGGTGGCGATCGGGCTGAACGGTCCGCGATACTCGGCCGCGGCGTCGGGCTTGGGGTCGTAGGTGTCGACGTGCGAGCAGCCCCCCGGCAGCCAGACCATGATCACTTTCGTCCGCTTCGCCGCCGGCAGCGGCTGCTCGGCGCGGAGGCGCAGCAGGTCGGGGAGCGCGAGGCTGCCGGCGATGCCGCAGCCGCCGGCCAGACCGATCGAGAGGAAGCCGCGCCGGGCAAGTGGCCCGGGGCAGGGGCGCTGGGCGGGATCGCTCATGGCGTGGAACCCTCCGGAGGGGGTGCGGCGACCTGGATGCGGATCGGTCGCGACACGATGATCTCGGCGATGTCCTGCGGGGGCGGAGCGGCGCTGCCGGGGCCCTTCGCGACCGGCGTCGCCGGCCGATACGACGTCACCCCGCCCCCGACAAGGCAGATCGTGTAGTCGCCGGGGGGCACGGCCAGTTTTTTCAGGTCGAGCGCGAGCTTGGCCCCCCCCTCGGCCAGCGGGAGCTCGACATCCGCGGCCCGGTCGAACGGCGCTCCCACGACCCTGAGGCGGGTCGTGGCCCCCGAAAACGGCCCGCGCCGCTCGACCGCCAGAGGCACTTCCACGCTGGTCCCGGCGACGACGGCCACCGGCTCCGCGGTGACGGTGATCGGAAACGTCTCAACGCCGCCGACCGACACCGGCAGCGTGGCCAGGAGGCGCGGCAGCGGGATCTCCTGGGAGGCGTCGCGCACCGGCCAGGCCATCGACGCCACCGCCCCGCGCCGCTCGACGACCGCGCCGCCGATCGCCGCCCGGCCGACGAGCGTCGCCGTCGCCATCCCGCGCGGGGCGTCGGCCGTCGCGCTGACGACCACCAGGCCGCGTGACGCTCCCTCCGGGATCCGCAGGCCCGTGGCTTCGACCCCTGCGGGCAGCCCCTCGAGCGCCAGATCGATCGGCCCGGTGAAGCCGTCGCGCCGCAGCGCCGCGACCTCGAGGGCCACGCTCCCGCCGCGGCGCAGCGCCAGCGGCTTGGAGAGCGCGGCGCGGTCGCCGTTGCGCAGCTCCATGTGCAGCCCCCAGGCGACCAGGGCGAAGTCGGGGGCCGGCCGGCGCACGATCAGCCGCCAGGCGTTGGCAGGATCGGCCCGCGTGCCGCCGAACAGGTCGCGGAGGAGAAGCCGATGACGCCCCGTCGTGGTGATCGCCACCTTGCCGAGGACGTCGGCGCTGCCGCCATCGTAGGGGGGACCGTCGTAGGAATAGCCGTTGCTCGACGGCTTGATCGGGCTGGCGATGTCGGCTGGCTCGGCGACGTCCTCCCAGCGAACGCCGGCGGGGTCGTCGACGCGGCGCTGGACGACCACCGCGGGGTCGGTCGGTCGGCCGAGGCGCTCCGAGGCGACCTCGACCCACCATTCGTCGCCGGCCGTGGCGTCGAACTCGAACGCCTCGACGTCGGCGGCGGTGGCGAACTGCCCGTGGAGGTCGCAGGGAAGCGCGATCGCCCGTGGATGGGCCGGATCGTTGGGCTCGCTCTCGTCGGCGGTCGCGGACTCCGGGATGCCGGGCGGAGGCCACGAGGCGGCGAGCACGGCGCGCGTGCCCGGGTGCCGCGGCGGCACGGCGTCGGCGGCGACGGTGCGGAGGACGAGCCGGTAGAAGAACGCCGGCCCCCCCTGGAACGACAGGTCGTGGACCTTGACCAGGTAGCGGCCGTCGGCGGGAACGGTGAACGCCAGCGGCTCGCCGCGCCGGTCGGCGGCGAGGTCGCGGCCGCCCGCATCGGCGACCACGACGACCGGCGTGAGCCGCGAGTCGATCCACCGCGCCGCGCACTCGACGACGATCCGCGTGCCGGCCGGGGCCGAGAACGAGTAGTGGTCGACCGCCTGGGCCGTGACCTGGCCGTTGGTGACGCTCCCGAGCGCGATCGGCAGCGCCGTCGCCGGATCGGTGACTGGCGCGGTGGCCGTCTGCTCCGGAAGCGTGCCGACGGAAAACACGCGCGACGAAGAGATCCCGAGGCCGGCCAGCGCCGCCGCCTCATAGACCCCCTCGGCCACGTCGGCGCCGATCGTGACCCGGTATCCGCCGGGGATCGGTTTGCCCTCGGCATCGTGGCGCGCTTCGGCGCCGATCCCGGGCGACGAGAACACCAGCCGCTCCACCTCCTCGAGCCCCTCGCCGCCGATCGTCACGTCCACCGTCGTCCCCGCCTGCCCCCCCGGCGGCACGATCGTGAGCAGGCGCGGCAGCGGCAGGCAGACGCTCTGCGCCGCCGCCGGGGCGGCGGCGAGCGCCGTGAGGAACGACAAGGCGGCGGCACGAAGGTTCATCGGCACGCTCCGGCGACTTGTGGGGCGGTCGGCCAGGTCAACCGCCACCCGGACGGACGAGGGCAGCGGGGCTGCGGCCACGGGACACGGGGGCACTCAGTGGTTGAACAGGAATTCCTTGGTGTCGAGCAGGGCGCGGAGGAGGTCCTCGAACCGCTCCCGGCGGACCCGCGCGGCGTCGGCTCCTGAAGGCGGCGCCGCATCGACGAACGCGCACGCCAGCAGCACCTCCTCGGGCCGCGGCTCGCGGCACAGCGCGGCGAGCGTGAGCTCGTGGACGAGCGCCGACGTCGGCCGCGGGTCGGCCGCCGTGCGCGCCGGCCAGGCGTCGTCGGCGGCGAACTTGGCGCGGAGCGCCGCGGCATTGAGGAGGTGGAGGCTCTGGGCGAAGCTCGGCGTATCGACGCGCTCGCACTCGCAGGCGCTCGAGTTGTCGGGGCGGCCGAAGATCCGCAGGAACGGCGTCGCCTGGGTGTAGGCGTTGTCGGGCAGCGCGATGGCGCGGGTCCCGGCGGGGAGGTTGGCGAAACTGGTCCGCGTGCCGGCGACGCAGTCGATCGCGTCGAGCAGGACCTCGGCCGACAGACGCCGCGGCCGAAATGCCGCCAGGCCGTCGACGGCGCTGGCCGAGCCGTCGGCCGACAGCGCGCTCGAGCGGTAGACGCGCGACGTGACGATCGTGCGGTGGAGGCGGCGCAGGTCGAAGCCGCCGGCGACGAAGTCGGCGGCGAGGGCGTCGAGGAGCTCCGGGTCGGTCGGCGGGTTGGTCTCGCGGAGGTCGTCCTCCGGCTCGACGAGGCCGCGGCCGAGGAAGTGCTTCCAGGTCCGGTTGACCAGGGCCCGCGCGAACCAGGGGTTGTCGGGGGCGGTGAGCCAGTCGGCGAGCGCCAGGCGCGGGTCGTCGTCCGGCGCCAGCGCCGGCGCCGGAGTTGCCAGCGCCGCCGGCGCGACCGTCGCCCCGCCGCGCGGATGGCGGGCGACGGCGGCGCCGCGGCGGTGGAAGATCAGGTCCTCGCCGCGGATCCCGGAGGGGCGCCGCCCGACCTGTGTGAAGAACGCCGTGAACGCCAGGTGGTCGGTCTGGCTCCAGCGCTCGAACGGATGGTGGTGGCACTGGGCGCACTGGAGGCGCACGCCGAGGAACAGCTGCGCGACGTCCTCGGCCTGGGTGACCGGGTCGCGGACGCGCTTGTACCACGCCACCGGCGGGTTGCCGACGACGCTGCCGGTCGCCGCGAGCAGCTCGCGCACGAACCGGTCGAACGGCTTGTTGGCGAGGAACGAGTCGCGCACCCAGGCGTGGAACGCGAACGTGCCGGCGATGTCACTCGTCTCGTCGCGGCGGTTTTTGAGCAGCGCCGTCCACTTGCCGGCGAAGAAATCGGCATGGTCGCCGCTGGCGAGCAGCTCGTCGACGAGCCGGTCGCGCTTGTCGGGGGAGGTGTCGGCGAGGTAATCGCGCGTCCGCTCGACCGGGGGCAGGCTGCCGGTGAGGTCGAGGCTGGCCCGGCGCAGAAACGTGGCGTCGTCGCACTCGGCGGCGGTGGGGATCCCGAGCCGGCCGAGCGTGGCGAAGACGTGGCGGTCGACGAACGAGCGCGGCTCGGGATACCGCGGCGCCGGCCCGTCGCGCGGCACGAGGACCGCGGCGACGGCCACCAGGCCGCCGTAGCGGACCATCACCGCCGTCCGCCCCACCGGACCGAGGGCGCGGACGACCCCCGAGTCGTCGACGGCCACCCGTCCGGGGTCGGCCGACTCGTAGAGGGCAAGCGCTGCCACGTCGCGCCGCGTGCCGTCGCCGTAGACGGCAGCGACCGAAAGCCCGACCGTCGCGCCGGGGCCGAGGAGGGCCTCACGGGGTGCCACCTCGAGCCGCTCGAGGCGCGGCTCGTCGGCCCGCGGCGGCGGGGCGCCGGCCGCGATCCAGCGCACGAGGAGGTCGTGGCCGGGGGAGCCGGGCGCGACGCGCTGGCCGCCGCGGTGCGGGACCGCCGCCGTCGCCTTGCGCACCAGGAGGCTTTCCGCCGGAGCGGCGCGGTCGATCCGCCGGCCGCGCGCGGCGATCACGATCTGCTCGTGGTCCTCGGCCGGCTCGAACCCCAGCAGCGAGAGGCGGAAGCCGTTTTGGCCGGTTCCCGCCTTGGCGTGGCAGGCGCCGGCGTTGCAGCCGGCCTTGGTGAGCAGCGGGACGACGTCGTTGGCGAAGCTCGGCACCGGCTCGGCCGGGCCCTCGGCGTGCGTTTCCGCGCCCATGCACGCCGCCAGCAGCGCCACGATCACGGCTTCGGTGCGGCGGCGCGGTGCAGCGGTGGTGGATCGCATCGCGCGCCCTTTCGCCCCCACGGCCGGGCCGCGGGTTCAGTCCAGGTCCACGGTCCTACCGGTGCGGAACGACTCGTCGGCCGCGAGGACGATCCTCAGGCTGTTGACACCGTCCTCGTGGTGGTCGGACAGATCCACGTCGCGGCGGATGGCGTCGAGGAACGAGCGCTGCTCGAGCTCGCAGAGGCCGTCGTGGTCGGGCTCGTCGGCGAAGCCGATCCACTCGTCCTTCCGCGCGAAGGCGCCGGTGGCGTCGAGGTCGGCGTGGTGGACCTTGAGGAGCGCGGCCTTGGAGTGGGCGTTGACGTCGTCGCTGGCGGCGTCCCCCTCGCGCACGCCGGTGATGCTCACGCATCCCTTCGGCCCGACGACGTCCTTCACGAAGTAGGCCGTCTCGCTCATCATCGGGCCCCAGCCGGCCTCATACCAGCCGACCGAGCCGTCGGCGAACGAGACCTGGAGCTGGCCGTAGTTGTACATCCCCGGCGGCAGGTCGTCGGTCAGCCGGGCGCCGATCGCCGACACGCGCACGGGGCGCGAGCGCGTCATCTTGCACATCACGTCGACGTAGTGGACGCCGCAGTCGACGATCGGCGACATCGACTGCATCAGCATCTTGTGGGTCTGCCACTGCGGGCCGCTCGACTGCTGGTTGAGGTTCATCCGCATCACCAGCGGCCGGCCGAGGCCGGAGGCGATCTCGACGAACCGGGCCCAGGTCGGGTGGACGCGGAGGATGTAGCCGATGACGAGCTTCTTCCGGGCGGCCCGGGCGGCCGCGGCCAGCGCCCGGGCCTGCTCGACCGTCTCGGCCATCGGCTTCTCGAGAAACACGTGGCAGCCGGCGGCCAGCGCCCGGCTGGCGTAGTCGTAGTGCGTGTCGGGGTAGGTGTTGATCGACACCGCGTCGGGGCGGACCGCGGCGAGCGCCGTGCCGAAGTCGTCGAACTGCGGCCGGTCGACGCCGAGGTCGGCGAGCAGCTTCTGCCGCGAGGCCGCGCCGCGCGACACCACGCCGGCCAGCTCGAAGCCGTCGAGCTTCTCGTAGGCCCGGGCGTGCGAGGTGCCCATGTGGCCGCAGCCGACGACCAGAACGCGGATCGGAGCGGACATCGAGACGACCCCCTGCGGTGGGGGCGACAGGGGGGGATCCCCACTTTCGCCCCGAAAAAGCCTATCGCGGACGGTGGGGAGGGGCAATCGACCCAGCGCCCCCGGCGGCCGCCCCGGCCATCAGTTCGCGAACTAGACTCGGTTCGCCATCCTGTCCGCCCGTTCCGGTCGCCCATGAACACGATCCGCCGCCTCCAACTCGCCACGCTCGGGCCGATCGTCGTCCTCGGCGTGCTGGCCCTCGTGTCCTACGCCACGCTCCGGGCGATCACGCGCACCCAGGAGACGCGTTTCCGCTCGCTGGCCCTCGCCGAGGAGCTCCGCACCAGCTCGGACGAGCTGACGCGCCTCGCGCGGACGTACTGCGTGACCGGCGACGAGCGCTACGAGGCGGAGTATTGGCGCGTGCTGGCCGTGCGCAACGGCACCACACCGCGCCCCGACGGCCGGACCGTGGCGCTGCGGCGGTTGATGGAGGAGCAGGGGTTCAGCGCCGGGGAGTTCGCCGAACTGAAGCGCTCCGAGGACGAATCCAACGCGCTGGTGAACACCGAGACGATCGCGATGAACGCCGTCAAGGGGCGGTTCGACGACGGGAGCGGCGGCTACACGCGCTCCGGGCCCCCCGACCGCGACCTCGCGGTGCGGCTGATGCACGACGCCACCTACCACGCCGACAAGCAGCGGATCATGGCACCGATCGCCCGGTTCGAGAAGCTGCTCGACACGCGCACCGCCGCCGCCGTCGCCGCCGCGAGGCGTTGGGCGGAGCGGGCGCTGTCGGCGGGGATCGGGCTGGTGGTGATCGCCGCCGCGTCGGCGGCGCTGGCGCTGTGGCGCCACGCCGCGTCGCTGCGCGGGGCGATCACCGAGGTCTCCGCCGTCAGCGACGGGGTCGGGGCCGGCGCGATGCAGGTCGCGTCGTCGAGCCGGTCGCTCGCCGACGGGGCCAGCGAGCAAGTGAACGCCGTCAACGAGATCACGACCGCGGCCCGCGGACTGTCGTCGCAGGCCGCCGCCAACGTCCGCCACAGCACCGCCGTCGCCGAGCTCGTTGACCGCGAGCAGGGGGAGTTCGCCGCGGCGGTCGAGCAGTTGTCGGGTCTGGTCGTGGCGATGGAGGAGATCAGCACCGCCGCCGAGCGGATCTCGACGGTCAACCGCACGATCGACGAGATCGCGCTGCAGACCAACATCCTCGCCCTCAACGCCGCCGTCGAAGCGGCCCGCGCCGGTGAGGCCGGGCAAGGGTTCGCGATCGTCGCCGACGAGGTCCGTTCCCTCGCCCAGCGCAGCGCCGCGGCGGCCGGCGAGACGGCGGCGCTGATCGAGGCCTCGATCCAGCGGACCCGCGCGGGGCGCGAAAGGATGGACGCGGTCGCCGCCGCGATCCGCGGGCTCGCGGCCCGGTCCGACGAGGAGCGCACACTCGTCACCGAGGTCCGTGCCTCGAGCCGTGAGCAGCAGGCGGCCGTCGAGCGGATGGCGGCGGCGCTAGCGCGCATCGAATCGGTCACGCAGACCACTGCGGCCACCGCCGAGCAGGGATCGGCGGCGGCCGAGGAGTTGGCAGCCCAAGCGGGAAGCCTCGGCGACGTCGTCACGGCACTCGAGCAGGCCGTGGGGCGCGGTGGCCTCGCCCGGCAAAGCTGAGCAGCCGGCCCGGGTCGGTAGCGCCTCGGCTATCATCGGGCGGCCGTGGGCGACGCCGCGGCGACTCCACCGGTGGCCACGGCAGATGCACGATATCGACGACCCGTTCGGCGCGGCACGGCGCGACAGCGGCGTGCTCCGCTGCCCGTTCCAGGGGGAGGAGATCCCGATGCTCCTCCGCCACGACGAGGTCCGCCGCGCGGCGAAGGACTGGCAGTCGTTCAGCTCCGACGCGCCGTTCCGCGTGCCGATCCCGTCGGAGGAGGAGCTGCGCAGCGTCCGCCAGTTGCCGATCGAGGTCGATCCCCCCGACCACGGCGACTACCGCCGGCTCGTCGAGCCGTTTTTCCTCCGCGCGCGGCAGCCCGAGTTCATCGCCCGCGTCGAGCGGATCGTCGCCGACCTTCTCGACGGGGCGTTGGCAGGGGCGCCGGTCGAGGTGGTCGAGGGGTTCGCGCTGCCGCTCCAGTCGCGCGCCCTGGCCGTGCTCCTCGACGTGCCCGCCGCCGAGGCCGAGACCTGGATCGGCTGGGGCGTGCACGTGTTCCACGGCGCCGACGGCCTCGCGAAGGCACGCCAGCTCGAGGCCTACCTCGCCGACCGGTTCGACCGCGCCGAGGCGAGCCCGGGGGACGACTTCTTCTCGCTCCTGGTCCAGGCCCGCTACCGCGGCCGCGCCCTGTCGCGCGCCGAGATGCTCGGGTTCGCGAACCTCGCCTTCGCCGGCGGCCGCGACACGATCATCCACTCGGTGGCCTGTGCGATCGGCCACCTCGCCGCGGTGCCGGCCGACCTGGAATGGCTCCGAGCCGATCCCGAGCGGATCGTCCACGCCGCCGAGGAGCTGTTTCGCGTGTTCATGCCGCTGTCACATATCGGCCGGGTCTGCCCCGCGGGGGCCGAGATCCACGGCGTGCCGGTCGCCGCCGGCGGGCGCGTGTCGCTCGGCTGGGCATCGGCGAACCTCGACGAGCGCGTGTTCGACGGGCCGCTCTCGATCCGGCTCGACCGCCGCCCCAATCCCCACGTCGCCTTCGGGTTCGGCCCGCACCTGTGCCTCGGCGCGGCCCATTCGCGGACGGTGATGAAGGCGCTGCTCGGGGCGCTGGTGACCCGCGTGGGGCGGATCGACCTGGTCTCGAAGCGCGACCGGGTCGAGCGGACGGCGGCCTACGAGCGGCGCCTCGGCTACGACGAGCTGGTCGTCCGGATGCAACCATGGACCAACGGCAGGGCGTGACCATGCGTGGGCGGGTGGCGAGAGCGGCGGTCGTCGCGGCGCGGACGGCGGTGTTGGTGGCGACGGTCGTCGCGCCACGGACGGTGGCCCAGGAACCGACGGAGCTCGTCCGGATCGAGCGCGGCGAGTTGCCGATCGCGATCTCGGCACCGCACGGCGGCACGCACGACATTCCCGGCAGCACGCCGCGCCAGGGGGCGGGCCTCGAGCGCAAGCCGGGGGGCTTCGTCGTCGCCCGTGACGGCGGCACCGAGGAACTGGCGGGGCTGGTCGCCGACTGCATCGAGCGGAGGCTCGGCAAGCGGCCGTGGCTGGTCGTCAACCGCGCCCACCGGCGCTACATGGATCCCAACCGCCGTCCCGACGAGGCCTACGAAGACGCCGCCGCCGAGGCGGTCTACGCCCGGTATCACGGGGCGCTCGTCACCGCGTGCACGACGATGCGGCGGCTCCACGGCACGGGGCTGGTCGTCGACTTCCACGGCCAGGGGTCGGCGGCGGGGACCGTGTTTCGCGGCACGGGCAACGGCGTCTCGACGGAGCTCCTGCTGCGCCGCCACGGGCCGCGCGCGGTGTTCGGTGCCGAGAGCCTGTGTGGCGAGCTGAAGCGCCGCGGCGTGCTCGTCCACCCCGGTCCACTCGACGGCCCGGAGCAGCCCGGCTACACCGGCGGCTACATCACGCGGCACTACGGCGCCGCCGGCGGTTTCGACGTCGCCGCGGTGCAGCTCGAGTTCGGTGCCGAGTACCGCGCCGCGGAGGCGCGCGAGGGTATGGCCGAGGTGGTCGCCGACGCGCTGGTCGCCCACGCCGTGACGTTCCTCGGCGTCCGTCGGCCTCGAGAAAACGGTGTGCGGCACGGCGCCGCCGGAGGGAGGCGATGACCGACCCAGCCACGCGATCCCGCGCGACACTCTTCAGGCGTCGGCCCGGCGCGGCAGCGGGAGCTGGTCTGGCCGGGTGCGTGGTCATGATCCTGCTGCCGTCGATCGCCCCCGCCGCCGGGCCGACGCCCGAGGAGGCGCTCGCCGCGATGCGCGTGGCGGAGGGATGCACCGTCGGCCTCGTCGCCCACGAGCCGGTCATCCGCCAGCCCGTCGCCGTCGAGTTCGACGACCGCGGCCGGCCGTGGGTGATCCAGTACCTCCAGTACCCCAACCCCGCCGGGCTCGAGCGCGTCGCCGTCGATCGCTACTCGCGCACCGAGTACGACCGCGTCCCCGAACCGCCCCCCCACGGCCCGCGCGGCGCCGACCGGATCACGATCCTCGCCGACCGCGACGGCGACGGGGTCTACGAGACAGGCACCGACTTCGTCGACGGCCTCAACCTCGCCACCGGGATCGCCTTCGGCCACGGCGGTATCTACGTCCTCAATGTCCCCTATCTGCTGTTCTATCCCGACCGCGACCGCGACGACCGCCCCGACGGCGACCCCGAGGTGCTGCTGTCGGGATTCGGGATGCAAGACGCCCACAGCGTCGCCAACTCGCTCGTGTTCGGCCCCGACGGCTGGCTGTATGGCTGCCAGGGAAGCACCGTCACGGCGCGGATCCGCGGGATCGAGTTCCAGCAGGGGGTGTGGCGCTACCACCCGCCGTCGCGGCGCTTCGAGCTGTTCTGCGAGGGGGGCGGCAACTCCTGGGGGCTCGACTTCGACCCGCACGGCGACCTGTTCTACGCGACCAATTGGGGCGGGCATGTCCTCGTCCACGGTCTCCAGGGGGCGTCGTTCGTGAAGGCGTTCGCCAAGCACGGCCCGCTCCGCAACCGCTTCGCCTACGGCTGGCTCGACCACGCCCCCCACGAGAATTTTCAGGGGGGCCACGTGACCGTCGGCGGGATCGTGGAACGGGGCACGACGCTGCCGGCATGGCTCCGCGGCCGATACGTCGCCGGCGACCTCCTCGGCCACGCCGTGCGCTGGCACGACCTCGTCGCCGACGGCTCCGGGATCCGGACCCGCAACGGCGGCGTACTCCTTGAATCGACCGATCCGTGGTTCGCCCCCACCGACCTCGCCGCCGCCCCCGACGGGTCGATCTGGGTGACCGATTGGTGCGACGGCCGCACCGCCCACCCCGACCCCGACGCCGAGTGGGACCGCTCCAACGGCCGGATCTACCGGATCGCCGGCACCGACACGCCCCCCGTGGCCGTCGGCGACCCGGCGGCGCTCACGCTCGACGAGCTCCTCGCCGACCACGACCACCCATCGCAGTGGTTCACGCGCCGCGCCCGCCGCGAGCTGGTCCGCCGCCACTGCATCGATCCTGCCGCCACCGCGATGCTCCTCCCGGCGCTCGAGAGGCGCGCCACCACCGCCGCCACCGAGGCGACGGCGCTCGCGGCGCTGTGGACGCTCGCCAGCCTCGACGCCTGCGAAGAGGCCCTCCTCCTGCGGCTGCTCGACAGCCCGCACGCGGCGGTCCGCGCCTGGGCGGTGCGCCTCCTCGGCGACGCCGGGACGGTGTCGCAGACCGCCGCCCACCGGCTCGACCGGTTTGCCGAGGAAGAGCCCGACGTCACCGTCCGCCGCCAACTGGCAGCGACCGCCGCCCGGCTCCCCGCGGCCGTCGCCCTGCCGCTGGTCAATGCCAACGCCATCCGCGGAATCGACGCCGGCGACCCGCGGATGGAGCTGCTGTGGTGGTGGGCGGTCGAGGCCCACGCCGATGCCGGGGCCGGCGAGGTCCTGCGCCGGTTCGTGCGGCCGACGGCGTGGGCCTCGCCACTCGGTCGCCACGCACTCCTGCCCCGGCTCATCAGGCGCTCTGCGGCGACCGGCTCGAGCGCCGGCGACGAGGCTGCCCTCGCGCTGCTCGCCGCCGCCCCGACCGCCGCCGACCGGCTCGCCGCCTGGGGGCATGCCGCCACGGGGATCGCCGAGCGGCCCGCCGACGGCGTGGCGCTGGCCGGCGGCGCGCTTGGCCGCGCGATCGTCGCCGCCTGGGAGGGCACGCCCCACGACGACGTCCTCACGCGCCTCGCGGTCGCCTGCCGCCATCCGCCGGCCCTGGCCGCGGTGCGCGCCACCGCGTTCGGGGCGGCCGAACCGGTGGCGAGGCGCGTCGCCGCGCTCGGGACGCTCGTCGGCACCGGCGACGAGGAGTCGCTGGCGCGTGCGCGCGGCGACCTGCCCGTCTGCACCGACCCGGCCGTCGCCACCGCGCTCGTCGCGCTGCTCGGCTCCGTCGCCGACCCGCGCGTGACGGAGGCGTTCGTCGCCCGGCTTCGGACCGAGGCCGACGGGAGCATCGCCGCGGTGCTGCGCCGGGCGCTCCTCTCGCGGGCCGACGGCGCGCGGGAGTTGCTCGCGAGCGTCGAGCGGGGAGAAATCCCGGCGGCGACGATCGACCTCGAGGAGGTGCGCGGCGTCGCCCGGTTCGCCGATCCGGCGCTCGACGCCCTCGTCGGCCGCCACTGGGGGCGGCTGCGTCAGGCGACGCCGGAGGAAGCGCTCGCCGTTGTCCGCCGGCTGTCCAACGACCTCCGCGCCGCCCCCGGCGATGCCGTGGCGGGGGAGGCGCTGTTCGCGCGGCACTGCGGCACCTGCCACCGCCTGTTTGGAAAAGGGGGCACGGTCGGCCCCGACCTCACCGGGGCCAACCGCGGCGACCGGCAGGCGCTGCTCGTCGCGCTCGTCGATCCGTCGGCGACGATCCGGCGCGAATACGCCGCCGTCACGGTCGAGACGGCCGATGGCCGCGTCCTCACCGGGATCCCCCAGGCGCGCCCGGAGGGGGGCCTGCGCCTGACCGACGCCAAGGGCGCCGTGACCGACCTGCCGGAACGTACGATCGCCGCGATCCACGAATCGCCCCTGTCGCTGATGCCCGCCGGCATCCTCCTGCCGCTCTCGCCACAGGAGCTCCGCGACCTGTTCGCCTACCTCGAACGGAAGGAGTGACCCGATGCCGCGTGTGATGCCGTTTCTCGGCGCGATCCTGCTGGCGTGCACTGCCGCCGCTGCCGAGCCGGACGCCGTCCGCCACTATGCCAACCGGCTCGTGCCGATCGGGCAGCCGCAGCCGCTCCTCGCCGACCATCCCGAGTGGTGCGCGCCGCTCGTCGAGGAGCGGCACTTCGAGGCGCCTCCGCTCGTGACCGACGACGGGGGCGACCTCGCCGTCCGCGCCTGGCGCTTCTCCTACAACGCCCGGGGGATCGTCGAGATCCCCAACACGCTTCGCGCCGCGGCGACGGCGCTGGTCGTCGTCCACCCCTGGGGGATCGACGACGGGCAGGGCTGGCGGACGCCGGAGCCGGCCGGCGTCGCCGACTTCTGCACGCCGCGGAAAAACGCCCTCGCCGGCCGCCACACCCACGAGGTGGTGCGGCCGCTGGTCAACCGCCTCCGGGGCCTCGTCGACAGCGTCGTCTACAGCCTGCCGGGCAAGCGCGACCCGATTCGCGCGCGCTGCTACCGGTCGTTCGACCACCGCCCCGATGCCGACCAGCGCGCCGCGGGGCAGGCGGAACTGAAGGCGGCGCTGGCGGCATTCGACTACCGCGGCGGGGCGCTCCCCGACGCGCTCGTGCTCTCGGCGGAGCACCCGGTGCGCGATTACTTCCGGCAGTTTCCCGGCCTCGATGCCGGCGACCGGTTCGACCCGGCCGGCTTCTGGAAGCTGCCGATCCCCGTCACCGCCGACCTCGACGTCGATCCCGACGACGTCGTCGCCTACGACGACGAGGGCTACGAGCCGCTCCGCGACTTCCTCCGCGCCCGCGGCGTGCGGCACGTCCTCCTCGTCGGCTACGCGACCGACATGTGCTACTGCAAGACCACCGCCGGCTACGAGAACCTGTCGCGCGACTTCAACGTGTTTCTCGTCGGCGACGCGACGCTGGCGACCTTTCCCGCCAACCGCTCGCCGCGCGAGGCGGTTACGGCGGCGCTGGCGCTGGCGTCGCTCAAGCAGCTCGTCACCCAAGTCTCCTGGATCCGCCCGCTCACGGAGGCGCGTCCGTGACCCTGTCCCGCCGCCACCTCCTCGCGGCCGGCGCCCTCGCCGCGGCGCCGGTTGCCGCCGCGCCGCCGCGGAAGGCGCGGATCGCGATCACGCTCGACCTCGAGATGGCGCGCAACTTCCCGCGCTGGGAAGACACCCACTGGGACTACGAGAAGGGGAATCTCGACACCGCCACGAAGGACTACGCCGTCGCCGCGGCCGAGCGCGTCGCGGCGCGCGGGGGCCGGATCCACTTCTTCCTCGTCGGCCGGGCGCTCGAGCAGGCCGACGTCTCGTGGCTCGAGCAGATCCACCGCGCCGGCCACCCGATCGGCAACCACACCTACGACCATGTCGCCCTCCTGGCGGCGAGCGCCACCGACCTGCAATACCGCTTCCAGCGCGCCCCGTGGCTCGTCGCGGGGCGGGCGCCGGCCGACGTGATCCGCGAGAACATTTCGCTCGCGACCGCGGCGCTGCGCGACCGGCTCGGGATCGCGCCGGCGGGGTTCCGCACGCCGGGGGGATTCGCCGACGGCCTCCGCGGCCGCGACGACCTCCAGCGGATGCTCCTCGACCTCGGCTTTCCCTGGGTGAGCAGCCTCTACCCGGCCCATCCCAACTCGACGCCCGGCACCGATCCCACCGAGGCGGTGATCGCCGACATCGTCGCCGCGCAGGCCCGCGCCCAGCCGTTCGCCTATCCCAGCGGTCTGGTCGAGATCCCGATGAGCCCGGTGAGTGACATCGGCGCCTTCCGCAACGGCCGCTGGTCGCTCGACGCCTTCGTGGCGGTGACGAAGCGGTGCGTCGAGCGGGTGATCGCCGACGGGGGCGTGTTCGACTTCCTCGGCCACCCGGCCTGCCTGAACGTCGTCGATCCGCGGTTCCGCACGCTCGACGTGATCTGCGATGCCGTCGCCGCGGCCGGCGAGCGCGTTGAGTTCGCCGATCTGGGCACGATCGCGGCGGACCACCGGCTGCCGGCCGGTTGAGCCTCGCGAAGCTCGGCAGACCGCACCCCGCGGGATCGGCGGGGTGACGGTGGAATGGGAACAGCCGACCGAAGGTAGAATCCGAGCATGACTCACCCGACCACGGCACCGCTCCCGGCATACGTGGCGTCTCTGCTCTGGGACGTGGACGCCGCCGATATCGACGCGGCGCGGTGCAGCGACTTCGTCATCGGACGCGTTCTCTCCGCGGGGACGCTGGACGCGCTCCGCTGGGCGCGGTCGCGGTATGGCGACGACTGCATCCGCGAATGGATCTCACGGCACGAAGGGCGGCAGCTGTCCGGACCGCAGCTGCGGTTTTGGCAGACGGTGATCGGCTTGCCTGACGATCAAGTCGACCGGTGGCTGGCCGCGCCGGAGCGAAGGTTGTGGGAGGATGCGGTGTCGTGATCCACGTCGAGGTGCTCCCCGAGGAGCAGCGCGTGTGCCTCCGCACCGTGGGCCCGGCGGCGACCGCGCTCGGCTTCCATCTGGCGGGCGGAACCGCGGTCGCCCTCCACCTCGGGCACCGCAGGTCGATCGACTTCGACTGGTTCACGGGCCGATTCCCGGTTGCCGCCGTCGACGTTTCCGATTCGCTGCGACACCTCGGAGTGGACCTGGAAACGATCTCCCTCGCGGGAGGCACGGTGCATGGGCGGGTCGCGGGAGTGCGCGTGAGTTTCCTCGAGTTTCGTCCGCCGCTGCTCGAGCCCACGGTTGATTGGCCCGAATACGGGTGCCGTCTCGCCTCGTGCCCCGATCTGGCGGCGATGAAACTGCTCGCCGTCGCACAGCGAGGCACGAAGAAGGACTTCGTCGATGTCCATGCCTTGAGCCGATCGCTCCCGCTCGAGGCAATGCTCGATTGCTATTGCCGGCGGTTCCGCGTGACCGATACCGCCCGGGTGCTGGCGGGCCTCAGTTACTTCGACAGTGCGGAAACGGACCTGATGCCGGTGATGCTGCGACCACTCGATTGGGATCGGATCAGATACGACATCAGGGAGATGGTTCGCCGCATCGCCCGTCCGTCGTGATCGATCTCGCGCGCCGAGCGGGCCGGCCTTCCACCACCAACCGCGCCCTTGGCGGGTGGCGGTCAGCCCCGGGCACGCCCGGGTGATGGTCGGTCACACGAGCAACTGCAGCTCGCACAGGCGCCGGTAGGTGCCGCTGGCGGCGAGAAGCTCGTCGTGCGTGCCCTGCTCGACGATCCGGCCGGCGTCGAGGACCACGACCGCCGTCGCGCGGCGGACGGTGGCCAGCCGGTGGGCGATGACGAGCGTCGTCCGTCCCTCGAGGAGGCGTTCGAACGCCCGGCCGACGGCGTGCTCCGACTCGGCGTCGAGGGCGCTGGTCGCCTCGTCGAGGACGACGATGGTCGGGTTTTCGAGAAACACGCGCGCGATCGAGAGCCGCTGGCGCTGGCCAGCCGAGAGGCGCACGCCGCGCTCGCCGAGCAGCGTCTCGAACCCGTCGGGGAGCGCCTCGACGAACTCCAGCGCGTGGGCCGCCGCGGTGGCGGCGCGGAGCTCGTCGAGCGTGGCGTCGGGCTTGCCGTAGCGGAGGTTCTCGGCGACGGTCCCGCCGAACAGGAACACGTCTTGGGTCACGTAGCCGATCGCCGCGCGGAGGTCGGCGAGGCGCAGCTCGCGCACGTCGATCCCGCCCACGAGCACGCGCCCCGCCTGCGGGTCGTAAAACCGCACCAGCAGGCTCGCCAGCGTCGTCTTCCCGCCGCCGCTCGGTCCGACCAGCGCGATCACGTCGCCCGGGGCGGCGCGGAGCGTGATTCCCGCCAGGGCCGGCGTGCCGGGGTTGGACGCATAGGCGAACGATACTCCCTCCAGCGCGAACCGCCGCGGGTCGGCCAGCTCGCGCGGCGCCGGCGGATCGGCCACCAGCGGCGCCGTGGCGAGCAGCTCGCGCACGCGGCGCGACGACCCGGCCGCGCTCTCGAGGCTCCCCCAGACGTGCGTCAGCGACGCGATCGCCGCGCCGGCACTGCCCGTGTAGAGCATGAAGCTCATCAGGTCTCCGGGAGTCAGCTCGTCGGCCAACAGCAGCGACGCGCCGTACCAGATCACGAGCGTGACGGCGGTGAAGGCGAGCATCGAGACCAGCGCCTGGTACGCCCCCCAGAGGTGCGCCAGGCGCAGCGACAGCGCGAGCACCGCGTCGATCGCGCGCGAGTAGCGCTCGCGCTCGAGCCCCTCGCGGCCGAAGGCCTGCACGGTGCGGATCCCGGCGAGCGACTCCTCGGCGGCCACGGTGCTCCGCGCGACGAGATCCTGACGTTCCTTGGAGAGCCGCGCGAAGCGCGTCCCGAACAGCACGGCGGCGACGGCGATCGGCGGGATCGCCAGGAGCATCACGCCGGTCAGCCGGGGATGGATCGAGATCATCAGCCCGAGCGCCCCGACGAGGACGAATCCCTGCTGCGCCGCGCTGACGACGCTGCCGGTGAGCGCCTCGCCGATCGTGCCGATGTCGGCGGACAATCGCGACACGAGCTCGCCGACCCGTTCGCGCTCGTAAAACGCCGGCGACAGCGAGAGCAGGTGCGCATGGAGCCGCTGGCGGAGATCGCGGAGCACGCGCGCGGCCGCCGAACGCAGCAGGTAGGCCTCGAGATAGTCGAACGCCGCGACGACGACGTACAGCCCGACCAGTGCCCCGATCCAGGTCCGCAGTCCCGAGACGCTGCGCTCGACGAGCACCGCATCGACGGCCCGGCCGGCGAACCGCGGCACGACCAGGCCGGCGGCACCGGTGAGGAGCATCGAGAAAAACGCGATCACCAACCGGCCGCGCTCGGGGGCGGCGAGCCGCGCGAGCCACGCGAATTCACCGCGCCGGCTGGCCGGCTCCGCGGAAGATGTCAGCATCGGCAGGGAACAGCCGTTTGCAGGGGCCGTTGGCGATTGGGGGGACGAGCGGTGCGGCGTGTTGGTGTAACGTTCGTTCCGCCGCGCGACGTCACTCGCCCCCTTCGGCGCGGCGGCGGCGTTGGCCACCGCCGCCCGGGCCGTCCGACTTCCACGTGCCCACCGGCACGTCGATGTCGATGTAGCCGATCATCATCTCTTCCCACGTCTGCTCGCCCCAACTGACGACGCTCGTGGGATCGGGATTGGCCGGATTCCCCGATGAATTGTCGAACGTCGCGTCGCAGACGAGTAGCGCCCCCTTCGGCAGGATCCGCGGCTCGGAGAGGACGTAGTAGCTCTGCCAGCCGAAGTCGAACGCCGGCACGTCGAGGAGCACCTCCGGCGCCGCGCCGTCGCCTGGAGGCGTCAGCGTGTAGCGGAACGAGCGGCCGCGGAGATGCATGTGGGGCATGAACGACAGCAGGCGCACGTCCTGGCGGAACAGCTGCTGCGAACGCACCGGATGCTCGGGGGCCCCCGGCGGGATCACGAACCCGGGATTGGCGATCCCGATCGTCAGCGCCTCGCGGGTCGGCGGCTCCTTGGCGAGGATGAAGCCGACCTTCGAGCGGTCGGTCGTCGCCTTGCCGTTGGGCGTGTAGTGGAGCTGGAAGATCAGCTCGCTGCCGGCGGCGATCTTCTTCGCCGTCCCCGGCGGGAAGATGCTCGGCATGTCGCCCGGCGCGTAGCCGCAGAGGTGACCGCCGCCGAACAGCGCCCGGCCGCGGTCTCCCCCGGGGGGGACGACGAACACGATGATGTGGTGGACCACGCCGGCATCGCCGGGACGGGCCTCGGCGGCCTGGATCCAGGTGTCTTCGGTAAAGTTGGTCGGCACCGAGACGTGGACGTAGGGCATCGTGCCCTGGGCGGGGACGGTGGTGATCTCGGGGATCTCGAAGACCACGTCCGGCGTGCCGATCGTCCACCCCTCGGGCCACGACTTGGGGGCCGGGGCGTCGGCGGGATTGCCCTCCGGGCAGCCCTGCTTCACCCAGGCCAGGAGCGTGGCCCGGTCGCGGGCGGAGAGGTGGCGGTCGTTGGCAAACGCGCCGTGGCGCGGGTCGGCGTGCCAGGGAGGCATCCGGCGCTGCTCGACCACCTCGGCCATCATCGCCGAGTGGCGGAAGGCGTCGTCGTACGACACCAGGTCGAAGCCGCCGACCTGCCCGGGACGGTGGCAGCTCTGGCAGCGCTGCTGGACGATCGGGGCGACGTCGCGGTGGTAGGTGACCGGGCCGATCTCGGGTGCCGGTTCGTGCTCGTCGCGCCAGGCGGCGATGTCGGAATTCGGCGGGCGGACGCGGTCGAGGCCGTCGAGCTTCGACTTCGCCGGCTCGGCCTTCGTGATCAGGCAGCCGGCGACGGGCGTCGCCTTGACCGCGACGGCGTTGCCGGCGAGGACGGCGTCGATCGCGTCGCGCAGCGGCGTCTCGCGCGGTGCGTCGCGCGAGAAGTCGTAGCCGTACTGGTCGTCGATCCGGCCGCGGTAGCGGATGCTCGCCCGGCCATCCACGAGGATCGCCTCGTTGGACCGCTCCACCATCAGGGCGTCGGCCTGGACGCTGCCCGTGTCGTGGAGCAGCGGGATCGAAAGCTTCCGTTCGGCGGCCCAAGCGGCGAGGCTCTCGCGCGTCTCGCCGGCCCCGCTGGCGACGGCGAAGAACCGGATTCCCTTGGGGCCGTATTCGGCGGCGAGCTCGTCGAGGCGCGGCAGGTATTTGTCGCCCAGCGGGCAGCCGGGGGACACGAACACCAGCACCGCCCCTTGCACCGGCTTGAAGCCGAGCATCCGGCCGATGCCGCCGTTGTTCATCCGCAGGCCGTAGAGCCACGTCTCGGAGCCGGTCTTCACGTCGATCAGCCGGAAGTCGCCGGCGCGGCGGCCGACGAGCCGGTCGACGGGGAGCGCCGTCGATTCCCCGGCCGGGGCGACCGCGGCCGCCACCGACACGACCAGGGCCGAGACGATGAGAAACCGACCGATTCGTGACGCCGCCATGAAAACCCCCAAAGCGATGGCGAAGGACTGACAGGACTGTCCGCTGGCCGGAGTCCCCATGATAGGCGGTGGCCGCGGGGCGGTCGATGCCGGCCGGACGGGGGTGAGGCAAACGACAATCCGCGGATGACGGGATCGTGAGAAACGTGTCAGAGCGTCTTCATGTACTCGATAAGGTCGTGTCGCTCGTCGGCCGACAGGCCGGTGCCGTAGTCGTGGCCGGTGGCGTGGTTTCCTGAGACGGTCGTGTCGAACATGAACATCGGGGCGGCGATGCCGACCGTCATCAGTCCGACGCGCACGGGGTCGAAGTCGCGCTGGCCGGCCGGGGATCACTGCCGCTGGCCCGCTCCGACGGCCTGCATCACCCCGCGGAGGTAGCCCGCCGCGAACAGCCGGCCGAGCATCTCGTAGCCGGGCGTGTCGTTCGGCTCGCCGGCCATGCTCGGGGCGTGGTCGGGGCGGAGCGTGCCGGAATAGCCGATCGCGGCGAGGGCGCGGATCACCGCCGGGATGTCGATCGCCCCGTCGTCGTGCCAGGTCTCGGTGAAGCGCTCCGCGGTGCCGCGGACGTTGCGGGCATGGACGAAGGCGATCGCGTCGCCGAGCCGGCCGATCCCCGCCACCACGTCCTCGCCGGCGGGAAACAGCGACCCGACGCAGTAGCAGACGCCATTGGCCCGGGAGGGGACCAGCGCCACCGCCCGCTCGAGCGCGGCGACGGAGTGGATGATCCGCGCCTGGCCGCGGAGCGCGCCCAACGGCGGGTCGTCGGGGTGGAGGGCGAGGCGGATCCCGTGGCGCTCGGCGACCGGCACGATCTCGTCGAGGAACCGCTCGAGGTGCTCCCAGAGCCGCTCCGCGGGCGTGCGCACCGGCGGCAGGCCGTCGGCGTCGGTGACGTTGGCGGTGACGGCGTCGACGTCGAACGCCGTCGCCAGCGCTCCGCCGCGCGCCGGAGCCGTGGCGGTGGTCCGCTGCCAATCCTCGTCGGGCATCCAATTGTAACAGAGCACCTCCATGCCGCAGTCCCCCATCGCCGCGAGGAGGTCGCGGATCGCGCGGACCTGCCGACCGCGCTCGGGGAGCCCGTGGACGATCGCCAGGTGGGGAAGCTTGCGCTCGACGTGCGTACAGTTCAGGCCGAACGTCGCGGCGCGGCGGCAGGTGGCGGCGAGGGCGCCGAGGTCGTCGCCCGGATAGGGGACGACCAGATCGCTGACGCCGACCTGTGCCGCCCAGGCGAGGTGCCGGTCGGTCGGCGGCTGGACGACCATCGAGAGGCGCATCGCGGAAGCTCCGGTGGAGGGCGGGGCGGCGGCAGCGTCTGGCACCGTGTCGCGCGGCTTCCCCGTCGGCTACGATCGTGCCATGGACACCCCGGCGACGAAACGGCGAAAGGAACGGTTTTCCACCCGCTGGTGGCCGACCGGCGCGCCCCAGCGGTGGCGGTGGGGGCTGGCGGCCGCGCTGGCCGCAGCGTGCGCCGCCGGCGCCGACGGTGCCGAGTGGACCGTGCCGCTCGGCGGGAACGCGTTCGTCGTCGCGACGCCGGCGGGCTCCGGCGACGGCCTCCAGCGCGGCGGCAACGTGGTGCGCTGGCGCGATCCGACGACGGTGTTCGCCGTCTTCTTCCATGTCGACCGCCCCGCGCGGGTTTCGTTGACGCTGGCGGGGGTGAAGCCCGGGGCGACGCTGACGGCGACGGTCGGCGGGCGGGCCGCCACGGCGCGTGTCGCGGGGGAACGGGCGGAGTTCGGGAGCTTCGACGTCGCCGGTCCCGGCTACGTGCGTGTCGACCTCGGCCGCCCCGCCGGTGCGGCTGCCGATGCGGTCGGCCCGGCGCCCACGCTGGTCGTGGACTCGGACACGGCCGATCTCACGCTCTCCGCGGTGCGCGACGCCGCCGGCGGCATGTACTACTGGGGGCGCCGGGGACCGAGTGTCCACCTGTCGTATCGCGTCCCCTCGGGCGTGGACGTCGAATACGCCTACTGCGAGGTCACGGTGCCCGAGGGGGAGGATGCCCAGGGGTCGTTCTTCATGGCCAACGGGTTCGCGCAGGGCTACTTCGGAATGCAGGTCAACTCACCGACCGAACGGCGCGTGCTGTTCTCGGTGTGGAGTCCGTTTTCCACCGACGATCCCGCGGCGATCCCGGCAGCCGACCGCGTGGAGACGCTCGCCAGCGGCCCCGGGGTGCGTGTCGGGGCGTTCGGCGGCGAGGGCTCGGGGGGCCAGAGCTTCCTCGTCCATCCGTGGCGTGCCGGGATCACCTACCGGTTCCTGACCCGCGTCACCCCCGACGGCGCGGGGAGCACCGTCTACACGGCATGGTTCGCGCCGGCGGCGGAGGGAGCCGATGGGGAATGGCAGTTGGTCGCCCGCTTTCGCCGGCCGCGCACCGACACGCACCTGACGGGGTTCCACTCGTTTCTGGAGAACTTCGATGATTCGGCAGGTTGGATCGGCCGCCGGGCCCGGTACGGCAACCAGTGGGTGCGCGACACCGCCGGGACCTGGCATCCGGTCACGGGGGCCCGCTTCACCGGCGATGCCACCGCCGGCGGCGGCCACCGGCTCGACTACGCCGGTGGCGTCGCCGGCGAGGCTTTTTTTTTGAGGAATTGCGGGTTCTTCGCCGAGCGCGTCGCGCTCGACGGCCGGTTCGAACGCCCCGCGACGCCGGCCGAGTTTCCCCGGATCGACCTCGAGCGCCTCCCCTGACGCGCCGGGCACGGCGGGCTGGTTTCGAGGGGGCCGTGGTAGAATCGCCCTCGTGGGGTGGGGACGACGCCGCCGGAGCGTGCGTCGGCGCCCATCTGCCGGTGCCCGGTATCCCCGTCTTCGCCGAGTGTGAGATCCATGCCGCGCTTCGCGTTTCGGACGTTCACGGTGCTCGTCGCCTCTCTCGCGCTGGTGCTGGTGGCCGCGCCGGCCGGTGCCCAGTCGCCGGGAGCGAAGCCGGGCTCGGGCAAGAAGTCGCAGCCGAGCACGCCCCAGGTCGGCGTCCACGGCATCGATCCGGGACCGGTGCCCGAGGAGATCAAAGCGATCGAGGCCGACGCCCTCGCCTGCCGGACCGCGGCCGAGGCGGTGCAGGTCTACAAGATCTACCTCGCCGACAAGAAACTGCCGACGATCGAGCGGAAGGCCGCCGAAGCGCGGTTGAAGGACTGGCTGAAGTATGCCGACGAGAAGCGGCGCCGGCTCGGCAAGCGCTGGGTCACGCAGCAGGAGTACGAGGAGATCGAACAGCAGACCGAGCGCTTGATCACGCACTCCTTCGAGCTGTGGCGCCTCAACGACCGCGAACTGTGTAAGGACGAGTTGACGCGGGCCAGCCGGCTCCATCCCGAGAGCGGCAAGGCCGACTTCATCATGGGGCTGATCTACTCGCTCGTCGCCGACAACGACCTCAAGGCCGCCGAGCACTTCTCCGAAGTGATCAAGCGCGAGCCGGGCAACGCCTTCGCCTACAACAACCTCGCCGTCAGCGAGGTCTTCCTGAAGCGGTATGGCGCCGCTGCCCGCCACTTCAAGAAGGCGCTCGACATCATGCCCGACCTCCAGGACGTCTGTGACAACCTCGGGGTCACGATCGGCGCCGGTGCCAACACGATGCGGCTGCGCATCCCGGAGAAGAACGCCCAGGAGATCAACGAACTGTACCGCTGGGCGATCCACGATCTCGGGCTGAGTCCCTACGACCCCGGCAAGTTCAGCCGCGGTGGTGGCGGCCCCGGTGGTGACGGGGGCGGGGCGGCGCCCGGTGGCGCGCCCGGCGACGGTGACGGCCTCGCCGGCGGTGCGTCGCCAGGCGGGCCCCCGGGAGGCATCCCTGGCGCTCCGCCGGGAGGAGGTGGCCCCGGCCCGGGAGGTCGTGGCGGTCCCGGCGGGCGTGGCGGCCCGGGCGCGGCGGGGCAGGGGCCGGGGGGTGAAGCCGGCGGGAACGGCCGCGGGATCCTCGCCTTCACCGTCCTGCTTCCAAACGGTCGCCGCTGGGACACCCGCAACCGGACCGACGGCAACGCGCTGCTCGACGAACCGGAGGAGGACACCGTCGTCCGGATCTCGAGCGGCACCGGATTCGTGATCGCCCCGGGCTATATCCTCACCAACAAGCACGTCATCGAGGACGGCAACGAGTTCGTCGTCTTCGACCCTGCCGACAAGGAGCGGCAAGTCGTGGCTACGCTCGTCGCGTCGATCGACAACCCCGACGTCGCGCTGTTGCGATGCGAAGATCTGTCGGCCGACCCACTCCCGCTGGCGCCGAAGATGCCGCGCAGCGGAAGCCGCATCATGGCCCTTGGCTACCCAGCCGGAACGGCGCTGGGGATGGAAGTGAAGGGCTCGCAGGGCGACGTGATGTCGGCCGCCGACCCCCAGCTCGACGGCGGCAATTTCCTCCATGGCGCACAGACCAATCCCGGCAACAGCGGCGGTCCGCTGATCGACGACACGGGGGCCGTCATCGGCGTGGTCGTGGCAATCGTCCGCACGAGCAATGTCGGCAACGCCTACAACGTCGGCATCCCGATCGAGCGCGTATGGCCGTTCATCCGCGAGCATGTCGAGGATATCGAGCCGGCCAGCGGGCGACCGAAGCTCGAATGGCCCGATGTCCAGGAGCAGTCCGGGCCGAGCACGGTGATGATCCTGTGCAAGAACAAGCGCGAGGGAAAGAAGAAGCGCAACTCCCCCGACCAGTTCGCCGGGCAGAATCCCCCGGGGACGACACCGCCGGGCGCGACGCCGCCGGGGGCGCTGCCCCCCGGATCGCTGCCTCCGGGGTCCTTGCCTCCTGGGTCCTTGCCTCCGGGTGCGCTGCCCCCCGGTTCCCTTCCGCCGGGCTCGGCTCCGCCGGGTTCAGTTCCGCCGGGAACGATCCCCGGTAGCCCGGGGACTCCGTATCCGGGAGGTCCCGGAGCGCCGTCCGGTCCGCCGCGCGGTCCGGCTCGCCCCGGTGTGGGCACGTTGCCGCCGGCCGGTTCGTCTCCGCCGGGAGCGTCGCCTTCCGGCTGACGCATGCCTCCCGGCGCCCGGCTGTCGCGGCGCCGCTCACTCGCCCAGCAGGACGATGATCTCGGCGGCGTCGGCCTGCGTGACGGCGTCCGCGCGCCGCGTCGCGGGAGCGACGCACGTCCGCGCGAGCAGCGCGGCGTCGAGCGCGGCCAGGCCGCGGAAGCGCCGCGCGACAGCCCCGGCGGCCCGCGCCGCGGCCAGGGCTTTCAGTTCGCCGTCGGACCAGGCCAGCGCCGGCTCGCTGCCGTCGGTCGGCACGACTTCTCCCCAGGGCGGCCTGACGATCTCGACGCAACGCCGGTCGAGCAGGAACGGCATCCAGCGGTGGAGGAAGGCGACGACCAGGGCGCCGCAGTGGATCCCGTCGGCATCGGGATCCATCAGCAACAGGAGGCGTTCGTAGCGCGCCGGGGAGGCCGCGCCATCGCCGCCGAGCGGCACGCCGAGGGCCGCGGAGAGGGCGGCGAAGAAGGCATGGCCGGCGACGCGGCCGCGCGGGGCGCGGAGGGCGTTGAGCGGTTTGCCGCGCAGCGCCAGCACCGCCTGGAACGCCTCGTCGCGGACCCGCGCCACGGCGCCGGCGGCCGACTCCCCCTCGACGATGAACAGTTCCGTGCCCGGGCCCTGGGCGCGGCAGGGAACCAGCGGCGGCTGTCCGGCGTGGGGGTGCATGGTGAGGAGAACGACCGTCAGGGAACAGGGAGGGCATCCGTGTCGATCGACACACGCCACGCCGCCGGTGAGCGGTGGCGCGGTTTCACCTCGCCGCTGACGAGGATGAACCCGTCGGTGACCGGCACGGCAGGCGTCGCCAGTTGGTTGACCGGGGGAGGAGCGAGCGCCGTCCAGCGGTCGGCCGCGGCGCCGTAGGCCAGTGCCCGCGGGGCGAAACCGGGATGCGCGTCGCGGAGGATCGCGGTCCGCTGCCACAGCGCGCCATCGTCGCCGGAGACGACGACGATGTGCGCCGCGCCGGCCGCCACCGCGCTTCCCGCCATCGCCGGCTGCGGCAGGGGGGCGCGCCGGATCCAGCCCGACCCCGGATCGGCGGCGACCCGCGCGGCGTCGAACTCCCAGTGGTCGACGAGGGCCTCGATCGCGGCGGCCGCTCCACCCGCCATCGAACGCCGCCCGCTGATGACGTGGACCGCGCCCGAGCCCCGGGCGACGACCACCGGCAGCGCCCGCGGTCCGCCGGGAACGTCGGGAAGCGCCTCCCAGTGGAGCTCCCCGGCGGGAGAGCCGCGGTCGAGGGGGCGGCAGTCGAGCCGGAGGAACGCGGCCGTCGCGCCGTCGGGGGCGGTGCCCCGCTGTCCCCCGGCGACGTAGACGACGCTGCCGAGCGCGGCGGCGGCGCAGGCGGTGAGCGGGTGCGGCAACGGCGGAAGCTCACGCGCGACGACCTGACCGGTGCCCGGATCCCAGCGGAGGAGCGTGACGGTCGCCACTGCCGTCGCGCCGTCGTCGCCACCGATGCAGACCACGCCGGCGGGGATCGACGCGACGGCGCCGCCGGCGCGCGGCCGGGGGAGGGGTGCCGCGGCGAGCCAGCCGGAGCCGTCGCGCGGCAGGACCCAAACGCCCTGCTGCCAGCGCTTCGGCACCGTCCAACGGTCTTCGCCAGGGGCGACCGGGAAGTTCGCTCCACCGGCGACGATCACCGCCCCGCCGTGGATGCCGACGAACGGCCCGGCGACGCCCAGAGCGTCGGGGAGCGGCGGGAGCGGTTGCCAGCGGAGCGGCTCGGCGGCGTGCGCGGCGGCCGCGGCGAGGGCGATCGCCAGGGGTAGGCAGGCCGAGATCATGGGACGGAAGGAGAAGGGCATGCGCAGGTGCGACAATCATGGACCTTGTGGAAGATCAGGTGGCTTCTTGAACGACGGAGCCTCGGCTCGGGCTCGACAGAGGGGACGCCCCTCGCGCCTCGCCGTCGCATCGACCCGCAGCCAGGGGTGACGGGCCGATGCGACGGCGATGGCGGAGGGGCTTCGCGGGTCCCTGGGGGGCGGGCATGCCGGATCATTGCTGGTCCCGATTCGCAGAGCGCCCGTCTCGTCGATCCCGACTCGATGGAGAACGACGGGATGAAGGTGGAGACCCGCCCCTGAGCTACCAGGGCTTCTGCTACCGCTGCGACCGTTGCCGTTGCCGTTGCTCTGAGCCGTGCCGTGCCGCTACCGCTGCCAGTGTTACTGCGGCGATCCATGCTCCTGCCGATGCCGCCATCGGGCGTCTGCCGATGCCCGAGTCGTCAGGCACCGTGATACCATTCCGGCCGGGCGCGGTGGTGGCAGGAAACGGGAGGGGGTATGTCCACGGCGATCTATTCGGGAGTCGAAGGGCCAACCGCGCCGCCGCAGGCGAGCGATGAGGCCGCCGGCCACTGCGGTCCTTTTTTCCCAGGGACCCGCGGAGCCCCTCCGCCGTCGCCCTCGCATCGGCCCGTCACCGACTGGCTGCGGGTCGATGCGAGGGCAGACGCGCGAGGGGCGTCCCCCTCTGTCGAGCCCGAGCCGAGGCTGCGGCGGACGGGCAGCCGAACCCAGCGCCGTCGCCACGGTGAACGGCGGATGTGGTTGGTGATCGCGAGCGGCGCCGTGGCGGTCGCCCTCGTGTCGCCGACCGCACGCGCGGCCGACCGCCCCAACATCCTCCTCATCGTCTCCGAGGACCACGGCCCCGAGCTCGGCTGCTACGGCGATCCGTTCGTGCGCACGCCGGTGCTCGACCGGCTCGCCGCCGACGGCATCCGCTTCGACCGGGCGTTCGTCACGCAGGCCGGCTGCAGCTCGTCGCGGGCCAGCTTCCTCACCGGGCTCTACCCACACCAGCACGGCCAGGTCGGCCTGGCGACGTGGGGCTTCCGCCTCTACCGCGACGACATCCCCACCCTCCCGCGCCGGCTCGCGGCGGCCGGCTACCGGACCGGCCTGATCGGCAAGCTCCACGTCAACCCCGAGGGGGCGTTTCCGTTCGACTTCATGCGGCTCGGGATCTCGAACTTCGACCGCAAGGACCTCGCCGCCTACGCCCGCCACGCTGCCGAGTTCTTCGCCGCCGGCGACGCGCCGTTCTTCCTCTCGATCAACTATCCCGACGCCCACGATCCGCGCCTCCGGCAGGTCGACGGCCTGCCCGCAGTGCCGCTCGGTGCCGACGACGTCCGCGCGCTGCCCGGCTTCGGCGTCGACACGCCCGAGTTGCGCGGCCACGTCGCCGACTATTACAACTGCCTGATGCGGCTCGACGCGCTCGTCGGCGACCTGCTTTCGGCGCTCGAGGCCTCGGGGAAGGCACGCGACACCCTGGTGATCGCCATGGGAGACCACGGGGCCGACATGCTCCGCGGCAAGCGGACCTGCTACGAAGGGGGGCTGCGGATCCCGCTGATCGCGCGCTGGCCGGGGAAGATCGCCCCGGGGCAGGTGCGGCGCGAGCTCGTCTCGTCGATCGACCTCCTGCCGACGTTTCTCGAGGTGGCCGGGCAGCCGGCCGATCACGCGCTCCCCGGCCGGTCGCTCGTGGCGCTGTTCGCCCCCGGCACGCCGGCATGGCGCGAGCACCTGTTCGCCGAATACCACACGCAGGCCACGAAGCGCAACGTCTACCCGCAGCGGAGCGTGCGCGACGGGCGCTGGAAGCTGATCGAAAACCTCCTCCCCGACGAGGTCAATCCGGGCCACGACTTCACGATCGAGCAGTTTCCGTCGGCGATCGAGGCGCTCGCGACGGCGCCGGCCACGGTCCGGGCCGGCTACGCGACGATGCGCCGCCCGCCGCGCTTCGAACTCTACGACCTCGCCGCCGACCCCCACGAGTTCACCAACCTCGCCGCCGACCCCGTCCATGCCGCGGTCCGCGACCGGCTCGCGGTGGCGCTGGAAGCCTGGCGGCGGGAGTCGGCCGATCCGCTCCTCGATCCGGCCCTCGTGCGCCGCTTCACCGAGGAGGTGCGGGGGCAGCCGAAGAAGAAGGAGGCAGCGAAGCACCGCTGGGGGTATCCCGACTACTTCTTCGGCCGCGAGCCGCCGGCCGCCGCGCCCGCCCCGGGGAAGGCGGCATGAACGGCGGGTCGCGTCGGGCCGCCGTTGCGATCGTCGCCGGGCTCGTGGCGAGCGCGGCGGCGTGCGGGCCCGCCCGTGGCGCCGCCGCCGCAGCGCCGCCGACGGCCAACGTCCTGTTCGTCGTCGTCGACGATCTCAACGACTGGGTCGGCTGCCTCGGCGGCCATCCGCAGGTGCACACGCCGCACCTCGATCGGCTCGCGGCCCGCGGGATGCTGTTCACCAACGCCCATTGCCCTGCGCCGGTCTGCAACCCGTCGCGCGTCGCCGTCCTCACCGGCCGCGCGCCGCATGCCACCGGGATCCACGACAACTCGGTCGTCTGGCACGAGGCGCTCGGCGACGTGGCGACGATTCCCGGCTGGTTTCGCCGCCATGGCGCGTTCGTCGCCGGTGGCGGCAAGATCAACCATCACATGCCAGGCTTCAACCGCGTTGCCGACTGGGACGAGTGGTTTCCGCAGGTCTTCGACGGTCCCTACCAGCAGGCGCTCGCCGCCGGCCTCGATCCGGAGGCGTTCCGCTGGCCGGAGGGATTTCCGCGCAACGGGCTCGCCTCGGTCCGCGACCTGGCCCGGCCCCCCGACAACGCGCGTGAGTTCGACTGGGGCCCGCTCGATGCCGACGACGCCGACTCCGGCGACGGCCGGATGGTCGCCTGGGCGGAGCGGATCCTCCGCGCGCCGCCGCGCGAGCCGTTTTTCCTCGCCGCGGGGATCTACCGACCGCACCTCCCCTGGTACGCGCCGCGGAGGTATTTCGACGCCTATCCGCCCGACGCGATCGTGCCCCCGCCGGTGAAGGCCGACGACTGCGCCGACCTCCCCGCGGCCGGCCAGCGGATGGCGGCCGCGCGGCGCGGCGACCTCGAGCTCGTCCGTGCCGCAGGGAAGGAACACGAGCTGCTCCAGGCCTACCTGGCGTCGATCTCGTTCTGCGACGCGCTCGTCGGCCGGCTCGTCGACGCCCTCGACGCCTCGCCGGCGCGGGAGCGGACGATCGTCGTCCTGTGGAGCGACCATGGCTGGCACCTCGGCGAGAAGGACCATCTCCACAAGTTCACGCTCTGGGAGCGCTCGACGCGCGTGCCCCTGGTCGTGATCGCGCCGGGCGTGACGGTCCCCGGCGGGCGCTGTTCCCGGCCGGTGGGGCTCGTCGACCTGTTTCCGACCATCGTCGATCTCTGCGGCCTCGACACGCCGCCGGCACTCGACGGGCGCAGCCTCCGGCCCCTGCTCGAGCGCCCCGACCGTGCGTGGGACCATCCCGCGCTGACCACGCACGGCCGCGGCAACCACGCGCTGCGCGACGAGCGCTGGCGGCTGATCCGCTACGCCGACGGCGGCGTCGAGCTCTACGACCACGCCGCCGATCCCCACGAGTGGACGAACCTCGCCGGCCGCCCCGAGCATGCCGCCGTGGAGGCGGCGCTGGCGGCCAGGCTGCCGGCCAACGACGCGCCCGACCGCTCGGCGAAGGGGGCGAAGAAGAAGCGACGGGCCGCGGCCGCGGGCACGCCAGAGGAGGGATCATGAGTCGGGCGCGTGCCTTCGCGGCGACTGTCCTCGCGGTGAGTGTGCTGTGGGGTGGGCACCTCCTGCACGCCGCCCCCAACGTCGTCGTGATCGTGATCGACGATCTCGGCTGGCGCGACGTCGGCTACGCAGGCAGCAGCTTCTACAAGACGCCGCACATCGACCGGCTCGCCGCCTCTGGCGTGCGGTTCACCACCGCCTACGCCGCCTGCCCGGTCTGCTCGCCGACCCGCGCGGCGCTGTTCACCGGCAAGGCGCCCGCGCGGCTGCTGCTCACCGACTGGCTGCCGAGTGGCCGCTGGAACCCCGCCGCCCGGCTCCGCGAGGCCCGCTTCGTGCGCGCCCTGCCCCCCGAGGAGATCACGCTCGCAGAGGTTTTTCGCGTTGCCGGCTACGAGACCGTCCATGTCGGCAAGTGGCACCTCGGCGGGGAGCCGTTTTCGCTGCCCGAGCACCACGGCTTCGACGTCAACGTCGGCGGCAACGCGCACGGCGCCCCGGGCAGCCACTTCTTCCCCTACGCCGGCAACTGGAAGATCCCGACGACACCGCTCCGCGCCACTTGGAATGTCCTCCCCGACGGCCACGACGGCGAGTATCTCGCCGACCGGCTCACCGACGAGGCGGTGGCCTTCATCCGTCGCCCGCGCACGCGCCCGTTCTTCCTCCACCTCGCCCACTACGGCGTCCACACGCCGCTCCAGGCGAAGGCCGACGTGACCGCGCGCTACGCGGCGGTGCCGGAAGCGGAGCGCCAGGGGAAGCCGGTCTACGCCGCGATGGTCGAGTCGATCGACGACAGCGTCGGCCGGGTGCTCGATGCCCTCGACGGGGCCGGGGTGGCCGACGACACGCTCGTGATCTTCACCTCCGACAACGGCGGGTTCTCCGGCGCCACGAGCAACGCGCCGCTCCGCGGCCACAAGGGGGCGCTGCACGAGGGGGGAATTCGCGTGCCGCTGGTCATCAGGCTGCCGGGGGGCCGCGCCGCGGGGCGGGAGGTCGCCGCGCCGGTGACGACGATGGACCTCGCCCCCACCTGCCTCGCGGTGGCCGGCCTTCCCCCGCGGCCGCACCAGCACCTCGACGGGATCGATCTGGTGCCGCTCGTCGATGGCGCCGCTTCGCCGCGCGCCGTGCTCCACTGGCACTACCCGCACTACAGCGACCACCCCGCCACGGCGCCGGGGGGGGCGATCCGGCGCGGCGACTGGAAACTCGTCGAGTCGTTCGACCCGGAGGGGATCGAGCTCTATGACCTCGCCACCGATCCCGGCGAGTCGCTGAACCGCGCCGCCGAGCGGCCCGACCTCGTCGCGTCGCTCGCCGGCGATCTGGCGGCCTGGCGGCGCGAGGTGGGGGCCGAGATGATGCGCCCCAATCCCGACCACGATCCGGCGCAGCTCGCCCGTGAGGCGCAGACAGGGCGCGGGAAGAAGAAGCGCGGGCAGGTGGAGGACTAGCGATGGCGTTCGCCCGGACGGCGGCGTGGTGGGGAGCCTGGCTGGTGGTGTGTGCCGCCGGGGCGGTGCCCGCGGCGGCCGCCCGGCCGAACGTGCTGTTCATCGCGATCGACGACCTCCGACCAGCGCTCGGCTGCTACGGCGATCGGCTGGCACGCACCCCCCACATCGACCGGCTCGCCGGCGGCGGGCGCACGTTCCTCAGCGCCTACTGCGCGCAGGCCGTCTGCGGGCCGTCGCGGACGGCGCTGCTCACCGGGCGGCTCCCCGACCAGACCCGGGTGTGGCACAACCGCCACCGCTTCCGCGACACGCTCCCCGACGCCGTCACGCTGCCGCAGGCGTTTCTCCGCGCCGGCTGGACGACCCGGTCGCTCGGCAAGGTGGCCAGCGGCGACACGCGCGAGGAGGATCCGGCGGGCTGGTCGGTGCCGCCGCTCCTCCGCGAGAAGGGGTGGAAGACGGCGCTGCTCCCGGAATCGGCGGGGCGCGGAAAGGGGCTCCCCTGGGAGCGCGTCGACGTCGCCGACGACGGCTTCGCCGACGGCCGGCTCGCCGACGCGGCGATCGCCGCCCTCGGCGCGGCAGCCGCCGGCGACGCGCCGTTCTTCCTCGCCGTCGGGTTCTTCAAGCCCCATCTCCCGTTCAACGCCCCGGCACGCTACTGGGACCTCCACGACCCGGCGGCCCTCGGCCCGGTGCCCTCCCCGGACCGTCCTGCCAGCGCTCCCGACATTGCCTGGCCCGACCATCGCGAGCTGGCCGGCTACAGGGGGATCCCGGCCGACGAACGCGTCGATGTGGGGACGGCGCGGGACCTGCGCCACGGCTACTACGCCTGCGTGAGCTACGTCGACGCCCAGGTGGGGCGGGTGCTCGACGCGCTCGACCGGCTCGGCCTGGCGGAGCGGACGATCGTCGTCCTCTGGGGCGACCACGGCTATTCGCTCGGCGAGGGGGACCACTGGTGCAAGGCGACCAATTTCGAGCGCGACACGCGCGTGCCGCTGGTGATCCGTGCGCCGGGGATGGCACACCCCGGCCTGGCGACGGAAGCCTTGGTCGAGCTGGTCGACGTCTACCCGACGCTCGCCGAGGCGGCCGGCGTGCCGGCCCCGGCCGATCTCGCCGGCCGGAGTCTCATGCCGCAATTGGCCGACCCGCTCGCGCCGGGGCGCGACGTCGCCCTCAGCCAGTTCGCCCGGCCATTCAGGAACGCCGATCCGGAGGTGATGGGGTACTCGCTCCGCAGCCCGGCGCACCGCTACACCCGCTGGGTCGAGTGGCCGTCGCGCCGGACGATCACCGAGGAGTTGTATGCCTACCCGACGCCGCCGCCGGGGCAACCGTTCGTCGAGGAGCGCAATCTGATTGCCGACGCGGCCGCGGCTCCGGTGCGTGAACGCCTCCGGGAAGCGCTCGACACCATGCTCGCGACGCGTGTCGGAGCGCCACTTCCGCCCCGCCCGCGCTCGCGCGGCAAGGGGAGCGACGACGACTAGGCTCGCTCGGCGTCCGACAGCGAGGGCCCCACGGTCGTCAGGCGCGGCCGTGGTGGCGCAGATAAAGGCGGAACGACTCGAGCCGCTGCAGGCTGTCGCGGTCTTTCTGCCGATTCGTGGCGGCCTTGCTGGCGATGATGTCGTCGATATGGCAAACGGGGAAACCCTCGATGACCACCCGGCGCTGCCAGGCATCTTCGAAACGTTCGATACCGTCGGGGGCAAAGACGAGGTCGAGATCGAATGGCCCGTTATTGAGCTGCACGAAATACTTGCCGCTGCGAATCATCCGGTGCCGTCAGACCAATCGCTCCCTTCGCGTCAACCTCATCCCGGGCGTTACGGGGCCCTGTCTTCCCGCGGGTCGGGTGGCGGCCGTATGTTGTCGCTCGACCCGCCATCGCCGCAGTTTCGCGACCGATCCGAGGAGACCGTCCATGGCAAAGTGCCGCTGGTTCGCCGCTCTGGTGTCGTTGCTGGCCGCTGCCGTCGCGGTCGCCGCGCCCGACGAGACCACGATCACGGAGGTCGCCCCCGGCGTCTACTTCCGCAAGGCGCAGACCGAGCCGGTGTTCACCGGCTGTAACCAGGGGTTCGTCGTGTTCCGCGACTACGTCCTGGTGATCGACGCCAACTTCCCCGGTCAGGCGGAGAACGTCATCGCTTCGATCCGCGAGCGGACCGACAAGCCGATCCGGTTCGTGTTCGACACGCACTACCACGGTGACCATGCCGACGGGAACATGCAGTACGTCAAGCTCGGGGCGACGATCGTCGCCCAGGAGCGGAGCCAGCCGCTGTTTCAAACCAAGGGGATCGACGGTTTCGACGGGGCGAAGAAGAGCCGGGCCGCCGAATATGGCGGGCTGTCGTACGAGATCCCGTCGCTCTATTTTTCGCACAAGCTGGTGTTCGACGACGGCCAGCAGCGCGTCGAGCTGGTGTTTTTCGGCCACGCCCACACCGCCAGCGACGCGGTGGCCTGGCTGCCGAAGCACCGGATCCTGTTCACCGGCGACGCCTGCGTGAACGGGGCCTTCAATTACACAGGCGATTCCAACACCGAGAGTTGGATCGCGGTCCTCGTCGCGATGGAGGACCTCGGGCCCGCGACGGTCTGCCCCGGCCACGGCGAAGCCGGAGGCCCGGAGGTGGTCGCCAACCAGAAGCGCTGGTTCACGGAGCTACGAGCCCGTGTGAAGGAAGGAATCGGCCGTGGCGACACCGTGGACACGGTCAAGGAATCGCTCGAGATTCCGTTTTACAAGGAGTGGACCGGGCAGGAGGCGCGGAGCCGCACCGAGAACATCGAGCACGTGTTCAAGGAGCTGTCCTCGCCCGCCAAGCCGCTCGACGAACAGCGGCGCTTCCTCCGCTGGCAGGCGCTGCCCGGAGCCGGCGGCTATGCGGCGCTCGGCCCCTGGGAGGCGGTCGGCGAGACCGACGCCGATCGGCGCATCGACGCGCTGGCCGACCTGTTTCTCGGCAGCGATACGACGCGGCAGGCGCTGCTCCGCCGCCGCTTCGGCGACGATCGCGCGGCGCTCGGCGAGATGGCCTGTTACGTCCGCCGGGCGGCGGCACGGATCGGCTCTCCTGAGGACACGCTCCAGCTCCGCCGGGCACTGGCCGTGGCGGCGATCGAGGGGGGCCGGGGTGACGCCGCGGCGGCCGTCGAGCGGCTCGAACTGGTGCGCCATGCGGCGCTTCGCGCCGGGATCGAGGCCGATCCGTTCTTCCGTGCGATCCAGAACCACGTGCCGCCCGAGAACCGGCCACTGTTCGACACGGTCCGCGGGCGCTCACCGGAGGCGCTGCTGGCCACGGCACGGCGCGCCGGACCACCGGAGTGGCACTGACGGGCGACTTCCGCGGGGATCGCAGACCGTGGCCAAAGTGATCCGCCGCTGGATGCGGCGGCAGACATCCCGAAAAAGCCCCGGCTTTTCTCGGGGTGTCCGAAGTGGAACAAGGTCATGGATGACTTTTTCCACGGACTGATAGCCTTCAGGGTGACGGATGACGCTCCGCGTGACCCCGGTCCCCGCCCGCGAGGAACCCTGCCGATGTCGTGCCATCACCGGCTGATCCGTCGGGCGGCCCTGGCGGCGCTCGTGATCGTGACGGCGCTCTTGCCAGGCGGCCATTCCGCGGCGGATCCTGTTCCCGATCCGCTCCCGGGAGTCGGCCGGCCCACCTTCCTCGCGCCGCACGTTCGGCCTCTGGCGCGGGTCGGCGATCACCTGTTCGTCGCCAACACGCCCGCCGACACGGTCGATGTGATCGACGTCACCGCGCGGACGGTGGTCCGGCGCATCCCGGTCGGGATCCAACCGGTCGCGGTCGTTCCCCGGCCCGACGGCCGGGAGGTGTGGGTGGCCAACCACGTCTCCGATTCGGTGAGCGTGATCGACACCGATCCGGGCAGTCCGACGCGGTTTCGCGTCGTGGCTGTGATCCAGGAGATCGACCCGCTGTCGCTCGCCACGCGCTTCGACGAACCGGTCGGCATTGCCTTCGCCGACGATGCCAAGGCCTACGTCGCACTGTCGTCACGCGACGAGATCGCCGTCGTCGACGTGGCGAGCCGTGCCGTGGTGCGAACGCTGCCGATTCCCGCCCAGGATCCTCGGGCGATCGTGGTCCGCGGTGGGCGCCTGTACGTCGCCCCATTCGAGTCGCACAACCGCACGCAGCTCTCCGGCGGCCATGGCGAGCCCGACGGCGACCTCGTCACCTTCGATGCCTGGGAGCACTCGATCCGACACAACAACGTCCTGTCGCTCGGCCACGTCGTCGACATCGTCAAACATCCCGACGTGCCCGATCGCGACCTGTTCATCTTCGACACCGCTACCGACACGCTCGTCGAGACGATCGACGGACTCGGCACGCTGCTCTACGGCCTCGATGTCGACGGCACGGGTAGGGTGTTCGTCGCCCAGACCGACGCCCGCAACGACGCCAACGGCCGGGCCGGCTCGAAGCGCCACGGCCTCGCGGAACTGGCCAACCGACCGTTCCTCAACCGGATCACCGCCGTGATGCCGGGATCCGCACCGGTGTTCCACGACCTCGAGCCCCTGCCTCCCGCGCAGCCGTCCGACGGCACGGCGCTGGCCACGCCGTTCGCGATCGCGGTCAGCGACGACGGGTGCACGATCGTGGCCACCGCGGCCGGGTCGGATACGTTGTTCACGCTCGATGCCGAGAGTGGTGCCATCCTCGGCCGCGCGGCAGTGGGCGCCTGGCCCGACGGTGTGTGGCTGGAATGCGCTCCCGACGGTGCCCCCGCACGGGCCTGGGTGCTCGCGGCGTTCTCGGCCGAAGTGACCCTGGTCGATCTTGCCGATCGTGCCGCGCCACGTGTGATCGCGACGGTGGCGCTCGCCGATCCGACGCCGGAGCCGATTCGCCGCGGCCGGATCGCCTTCCACACCGCCGCCGCCTCGACGACCAAGACCTTCTCCTGCGCGAGCTGCCATCCCGACGGCCACACCGATCAGTTGCTGTGGGTGTTGGCCACGCCGGTGGTCAGCGGTGGCGAACAGATCATGCCGCGCTCGACGATGCCCTGTCGCGGCCTGCGCGACACCGCGCCGTTCCACTGGGACGGCATTCCCGGCGACCCCTACGGCGGGATCAACTCGGCGAGCGTGCACGCCGCCGTGCCGGCCAACGCCGATCCGACGAGCGCCGTGCGCCACCTGATCGATGGCGGCCTTGCGAGCACGATGCGGATGGTGGGCGACGCAATGGTCAACGACGCGGGCCAGGGCGGGGCGCTCGACGCCGCCGACCGTGCCGCGATGGCGGCGTTTCTCGTCGACATCCCCTATCCGCCGGCGCCGGGCCGCCCGGCTACCAATGTCGTCTCCGACCGCGCGCGGACGGGGTTTCGCCTGTTTCACGTCGACGGCGATATCGATCCGGCGAAGCCAACTGCCAACGTGTGCGGCGATTGCCACCGCCTCCCGCACCTCGTCAGCACCAATACCCCGGGTTCCGGGATGGACGCCCCCACCTGGCGCGGCGCGCAGGATCGCTGGCTGATCCTTCCGCAGGGCCGCCTCAACATGGTCGAGTTCCCCTTCTTTCGCGAGATCGCGCTGCGCGGCACGCCGGAACGCGATGTGTGGCGCATGTCGTGGGGGGGCCGCGAACGCTTTGACCCGGTGTGGGACATGGTGCTCGAGGCGAGCACGGGTTTTTCCGGCGCGTTCGCGCGGCAGGTGTTCCTCGACCGGAGGACCGCGGACGATCGGACCACCGCCGCGATGCTCGATGCCCTCGAGGCTGCTGCCGCCGACGGCGCGGTCACCCTCTACGCCGAGGGGTACGGCACGCTGGCCGGGAGTGCCGAGGCCGCCGTCGAGCTGCGGTACGATGCCATCACGCCCCCGTTCGTCGCTGCCGACGGCCGGCGGTTCTCGCGCGACGACCTGCGCGGCGCTGCGGCCGACGGCACGTTCTCGGCCATCTTCACCGCCCGGGGTGGCCCGCAGGCATCGGCACCCCAGCCGGCGATCTGGACGCAGGGGGAGATCCACGCGCAGCGCGGCCACCAGCATTTTCCCCGACTTTCCGTCGGCGAGCGCCTGCTGACGGCGAGCGGGCGGCACATCCTTCCCGGGGCTTTCCCGGTCGTGAACGGCCGCCGGGTGCAAGGCAGCGTGCGCGCCGACGGCGACTTGGTCGTCGTCGAGCTGGCCGAAACGCCAGCCGACGGTATGCACCTCCTCCAAGTGCAGAATCCGGACGGCCTCGCCAGCAACGACTTCCTGTTCTTCGTCGGCGACGACGCCGATCCCGCGTTCGACGCGCGGGGCAGGTCGCTCGCCGAGATCCTCCGTGCCTGCCGCTGGGAGCATCTCGTCGGCACCTGGGTCGACAAGGCGACTCGCGGCAAGGCGGTGCGCACAACATACGCGTGGAAGATTCGCGACCGCGTCATCGAGGTCGTCAACAGCGGTGGCGACAACCCCTCCACCGGATTGATCGCGGTCAACGCCGCCGACGGCACCGTGTTCACGGCAGGTGGCGACTCCCAGGGCGGCACGTTCGTCGGCACCTGGATCGAAGACGGCGGCGTGCTGGTGTCGCGGGTGTCGATCACCGCGGCGGACGGCACCCGCTTCGACCTGTCGTTCCGGCATGTGAAGACGGGTGCCGACACGATGACGATCACGATCGAACTTCCCGAACCGATCACGATCGAGATGATCCGCCTGCCCGGGTGACGGGCGGAGTTCTCACGGCACGGTGAGCGCCGTCTCGGTGCGCTTGCGGCCGGCGAACAGGAGATCGACGTCGGGATCGACGACGATCCGCTCCGGCGCGAAGGCGGTGTCGATCGAAAACGCGCCCGGAGCGTCGGCCGAGACCGCGACCACCATGTCGGCCGCCGGACGAGCAGCTGTCTTGTCGTCGGGTTTCTTCCCCTCGACGCGCACGAGCACGTCGGCCCTACCGGTGCCGATGTTGGCGAGCGTCCCGGTCACCCGGTAGCCCTCGGCTCTCTCCTCCACCTTCTCGTCGCGGACCTCGAGATCGGGGAGTCCCTTGCCGAGAATCCAGCCGCCGACGAAGGCGTCGAACGCCGCCGCGTCGGGGGCGTGGGGGCGGAGGCTCTCGAGGAGATCCTCGATGAGGGGGAAGTCGAGCCCCTCGGGGGTTTCGACACCCGCGCGCCACGTGGCGATGAAGTCACGGAGGCCGGCGAGCATCGCCTCCTCCCCCATCAGGGTGCGGAGCATCCAAAATGCCCAGCCAGCGCGCTGGTAGGTCACGACTTGGTCGCCGGGGCGCGAGCCGTCGATCCGGTTGATGGCCCGCTCGTTGTCGGGCTGCCGTCCTTCGACGTACTGCTTCTCCCAGCGGCGCCGCAGGACCTTCGCCTGCGCGGGGGAGAGCTCATGGTGGAGCAGCATGCAGGCCGAGAACTCGGCGAGCCCCTCGGAGATGATGTTGCCCCCTGGGCCCTTCCCCGGCGTGACGATGTTGCCCCACCACTGGTGCCCCGCCTCGTGGGCGACGATGTAGAAGGCAGCGTCGAGCGTGTCGGCGGCATCGGCCGTCGGCTCGTCCTTCCCGAGCGGCTTGGCAAGGTAGCCGATCTCCTCGGAGAACGAGATGTTGCCGGGGAAGCCCTGGGCGTAGCCGGCCAGGCCAGGGAACTCGGTGACGCGCAGATTGGTCCACGGATACTCTGCGAACCAGGCCGAGTAGCGGTCGCGGGCGGCGTCGAGCGCGCGGACCATCGTCGGCACGTTGTGGGGGGTGCGCTTGTCGTAGTAGATCGTCGCGCGGCGCCCGGCCGCCGCCTCGAGCGGGCCGCCGACGATGTTGAAGAACCGCACCGGGTGCTCGGTGCTCCACACCACGCGCTGCCGGCCGTCGCCGATGCTCACCCGCGATTCCTCCACGCCGCAACCGTTGAGGACCCAGCTCTCCGGGCCCTCGATCGCCAGGCGCACGGTCGTCGACCAAGCGGGGCCGAAGCCGGGGTCGACCCGTTTTTTCCAGTGGTCGGGGGGGTATTCCTTGGCGTCACGGCGGTTGCGCCGATCGATGCCGATCCCGTCGACGAATCCCGGCACGGGGAGAAAGCTCGGCGAAAAACTCGTGAGGACGACGCCCGAGGGGAGGACGAACTCGCCCATCCCGCCGGAGAGCCGCGACCAGCCCTTCGGGAACGAGCCCTCGAGCGTGAAGCCGACGGTGACCGTCTCGCCGGTGGCCAGCGGCTTCGGCGGCCGGACAACGTACAGCCCGCTGCGGTTCTCGACCGACGGTGGCGGGGGATCGGATTGCTTCGGGTCGGCGGCGTGGCCGTCGACCGTCCAGTCGCGCGAGGTGAGATGGTCGCCGACGGTCAGCGGAATCTCGGCGACCGGCTCGCGGTGGGGATTGCGAAGGACGTAGGTGCCGCTGACGAGCAGGGCGCGCGTGTCGGGATAGAGCTTGACCTCCGCCTCGACGCGGTCGAGCGCGGGGGCGGGGGCGTTTTCCCAGGTCTGGCTGTTGCGCCGCCAGTAGGCCTTGCCGGCGTCGCGGGCCGGCTTGCCTTCGTAGCCGGCGCGGATCATGCGCCCCGTGCCGATGCCCAGCGCCACCAGCGGCAGCGCGACCAGGAGCGGCACCCGTGCGGTGCGCCAGAACGACGCGGGACGGAAGCGATCGGCGATCGCCCGCAGGTCTGGAATCCGCCGCGGCCAGATCACGAGCGTCAGCGCGATCAGCGTGGCGCCCAAGGCGAGCATCACCATCCGGTTGGCGACGATCGCCGGCCACATCGCCGCGAGCCGGTCGAGCTCGCTCCAGTTGAGCGCCTGGCCGCCGAGGTACCAGCTGGTGAGCCAATTGAGCCCGCCGAAGGTGTTGGCCAGGCCGGTGAGCACCAGCGCCGCGATCGCCAGCCCGTAGACGGCGAAGCGGTTGCGGACCAGCGCCGCCAGGAAGGCGATGAACGCCGTCCAGACGACGAGCGTGGGGAGCGTGAGCAGGCCGAGGATCAGAAGCATCGCGGGGAGGTCGAGGGGCAGGGCGATCCCGGTCGTGAATCGCTGCCAGAGGAGCGTGGCGAGGATCGTGACCGCCGCCCCGCCGATGATGACCAGCGACATCGTGGCGTTGGCCAGCGCCTTGCCGGCGAGCCACCCGGCCGTCGGCACCGGGGCGGCCCGCGCGATCCCGTCGAGCCCGACGCGCTGCTCGCGGAACAGGCTCTCGACGGTGTAGAAGAGCGTCAACAGCGCGAGGAACACCGACACCACGACGAACATCCGCGCCGCAGCCCCGCCGCCGGTGATGAGCAATTCGGTGTCGAGCGTGCCGGGGCGGAAAAACGTGCTGCCCCATGTTTGGAGGATGATCAGCGGTCCGAACAGCCAGACGCCGGGGGAACGAAGCAACGCCGCCGTCTCTCGGGAGAGCACCATCCAGACGGTGGCGAGCAGACCGGGTGGGGTGATGGTCGCAGCAGGCAGCGCTCCGCGCGCGGCCACCGCCGCCGGCTCGGTGACGAGGCGAGCCTGTGCCATGGAGACGAGCGCCGCCGGGTCGCCGACGCGCCGGTCACGTCGCTCCTCGAGGCGCAGCCGGCGCCCCGCGGCCCACACGCCGAGCAGTCCTAGCGCGAGGATCAGCCCGCGGCTCGCGAGAAACAGCGCGTCGGGCACCACCTTCGCCGCGTTGTAGAAGGCCACCCCGCGCTTCTCGCTCACGAACGTGCGCGTGAACCATCGGTACCCGGCCGGGTCGACCGCCTGCATCAGCCGGTCGACCCAGCGCGGCAGCCATTCGGGGTTGAAGTCCCAGAGGAAGAACGCCCCGCCCAGGAAGATCACGACGGGCAGCGCGTAGACCAGCACCGGCTGTCGCGTGCGCACCCCGGCCCACATCGACACGCCTCCGGTGAAGACCAGCAGCGGCACTCCGAACAGCAGCATCGGCAGCAGATAGTTGCCGAGTGAAAAGTCGGTGCGGACCGACCGCGACGGGTCGAGCGGCCAGAGTTGGAAGGCGAGGATCTGGACCACCAGCCAGCCGGCGAGCACAGCGGCGAGGACCGCGGCGGCGGCGAGGAACCGCGCCAGCGCGTACTCGCCGTGGGACAGCGGGGTGGCGAGGAGGAGCTTGGCGATCTTCCGGTCGGAATCGACCAGCAGTGGCATCCCGCAGGCCACCGCTGCGAAGAAGGGCAGCACGATCGCGAGGATCACGACGTCGAAGAACGCGAGGTTGAACGAGCCGTTGATGGCGAGCTTGGCGCCGCCGACGTCGGTCGACCCCGACGAGATCTGCACGCCGCCGGCCAGCAGCCCGATCGTGAGCAGCGCGAGGATCGCGAACATGAAGATCGGCATCGGCCGCTTCCACGCGCCGGCGAGCTCGAGGCGGACGAACGACAGGATCCGGGCGATCATCGGGCGGCCTCCGTCGAAACAGGAGCCGAGCGGGCCAGGGCCGGCGGCACCTCGTGGTCGGGGACGCGCATCAGGACGAGGTAGGCGTCTTCGAGCGTGCCAGGGCTCCGGGCGAATCCGGCCGGGGCCACGGCGCCCGGCGGCACGAAGACGCGCACGCGGTTGGTGCGCCCCTCGACGAGGACGGCCGACAGCAGCCGATGCTGCTTGGCGAACCCGGCCAGGTCGGCGTCGGCGACGAACCCCTCGTGGACGAGGCCGTCGACGCTGTCACGGGCCGCGGTGGGGGTCGTGTCGGCGACCACCTGGCCGCTCCTGATCACCGCCAGGCGCGGGCAGAGCGTGGCGACGTCGTCGACGATGTGGGTCGAGAGGAGGACGACGCGCCCCACGGCCAATTCGGCGAGCAGGCGATAGAACCGCTGCCGTTCCTCGGGATCAAGGCCGGCCGTCGGCTCGTCGACGATGAGAATTCGCGGGTCGCCGGCGATCGCCTGCGCCAGTCCGAGGCGCTGGCGCATGCCGCCGGAATACCCCCCGACCTTGCGCTTTGCGGCATCGGCGAGGTTCACCCGCTCGAGCAGCGCGTCGGCAATCTCCCGCCGGCCGCTCGGCCCGGAGATCCCCTTGAGGCGCAGCAGGAACTCGAGCATCGCGCGCCCCGACAGCTCGGGATAGAAGCCGAAGTCCTGCGGCAGGAAGCCGAGCCGCTCGCGCACGTAGGCCGGCCGCTCGACGATGTCGACGCCGTCGAGGAGCACGGTGCCGGCGGTGGGCTCCACAAGACCGGCGACGATGCTCATCAGCGTGCTCTTGCCGGCGCCGTTGGGGCCGAGGAGGCCGAACATCCCGCCCGGGATCTCGAGATCGACACCCTTGAGGGCGCAGACCGGTCCGGGGTGGATCTTGACGAGACCCTGGATCGACAGGCCGCACGGAGAGGCGGACGTGCCGCGGGGCATGGTGGATGAGGGTGCGGTAACGAACGGACTCATGAGGAGAGGCATCAAAACAGGGGAGGGGTGGTCGAACTGAGCGATCCCGGCAGTCGCGGCTTGTGGTGGCTCCGGGGCCATTCGCGTGGCCGTGCCAGGGCGGCACTCGGTCCGACAACAATACGGTACCGCCAGCCTGACGGCCGACGGTTTTCGCCGATCGCGTGACATTCGCTCCCCTTGCCCGCCTCGAACTGTGGCTTTCGCCGGGGCATCGACCCTGGGAATCCGTCTGGCCGTGCCGCGGGGTATTGGGGGAAGATGCCGTACCGGAAGGGAGGGTCGTGACGATGGGTTGGCACCTCGACAAGTGGATCTGGGCGCTGGCGCGGCCGGTGCACCACCTCCGGTACCGCGTGACGACAGATGGGATGGAGGCGCTTCGCGACCTGCCCGGTCCGGTGATCGTTCTCCCCAACCATCCTGCCTACGTCGATCCGTCGCTGGTGCTGTCGCACGTCACGGTGCGCCAATCGCTGCGGCCGCTCGTCTTTTCGGGCGTGTTCCGCCTCGCGCCGCTGCGGCCGCTGATGGCGCTGATCGACGCCTTCGAGGTGCCCGACCTCACGGCGCAGAGCCGCGACGCGGCCGCGCGCACCAAGGAGCTGATCGACGCGGTCGTGGCCCGAGTCGATGCCGGCGACAGCTTCCTCATTTACCCGTCGGGGCGGCTCCGGCGCGGCGACCGTGAGGTGGTCGGGTCGGCGCGGCTCGTCCACGAGCTCGTCTCCCGTTGCCCGCAGGCGCAGGTCGTGCTCCTCCGCACGCGCGGCGTGTTCGGCAGCATGTACAGCTGCGCCCGCGACGGCCAGCTGCCGAACCTCGGCGGCGCGATCGCCCGGTCGCTCGGTTGGGTGCTGGCGAGCCTGGTGTTCTTCCTCCCGCGCCGGCGCGTGCACATGCACGCCGAGGTGGTGCCGCGCGGGGAATTGCCGCTCGAGTCACGGGAGGCGTTCAACACCTTCCTCGAACGCTGGTACGACGCCGACGGCGGCGAGGCCCCCTCCTTCGTGCGCTACAACGCGCTGTTCGGCCCCAGCGGCTGCGAATATGGCCGGGTGGCGGGGGCCTGTTCCGTCGACGCGGCGACGATCTCCCCGAAGACGGCGCGCCTCGTCAACAGCCTGCTGGCCACGCACCTGAAGCGCGAGTTCGCCCCCGACGAGCTCGGGGCGACGACGACGCTCGAGTCGCTCGGCCTCGACAGCCTCGACCGGATGGACGTGGCGCTGGCGATCGAGCAGCAGTTCGGGTTCCACAGCGACGCGGTGGTCGACACGGTCGGGCAACTGTGGGCGCTGGCCGACGGACGGCTCGGATCGTCGGGCACGGCCGCCAAGCCCGCCGCGGTGCCGCCCGCCTGGTTCGCCCCGGCGCCGCGCGGCGACACGCGGCTGCTGGCCGACACGATCGCCGAGGCGTTCGTGCGGCGCGTCGCCGCCGATCCGGGGCGCGTGGCCGTCGCCGACGCGGTCTCGGGGCTGCTCACGAGGCAGCGCGTGCTCGTGGGAGCGGCGCTGATGGCGAAGCGCTTCGCGGCCTGGCCCGAGGAGCACGTCGGCGTGATGCTGCCGGCGAGCGCCGCGGCCGACATCGTCTTCTACGCGCTCCACATGTCCGGCAAGGTGCCGGTGATGATGAACTGGACGACCGGCCCGGCGAACCTCGCCCACGGGATCGCCGTCACCGACACCCGGCGGATCGTCACCTCGCGGAAGCTCGTCGACCGGCTCGGGATCGCCGTCGAGGGGGCGGGGTACGAGTTCCTCGAGGACATCAAGGGGGGCATCGGCAAGGCCGAGGCACTGGGCATGCTGGCCCGGGCGAAGTTCGCCGGCGGATCGTTCCTCCGCGCCCTGCCGCGCCAGGATCGTGACGACCCGGCGGTGTACCTGTTCACCAGCGGTTCCGAGAGCGCCCCCAAGACGGTGCCGCTCACCCACCGCAACCTGCTGACCAACGTCGCCGACAGCCTCGACGTCCTCCAGCCGACACCCGACGATTCGCTGCTCGGCTTCCTGCCGCCGTTCCACTCGTTTGGCCTCACCGGCAACGTCGTCATGCCGCACCTGACAGGCATCCGCAGCGTCCGCCACGCCGACCCGACCGACGCCCACGCCCTGGTCCGCCTGATCGACGCCTGGAAGCCGTCGCTGCTGTTCACGACGCCCACGTTCCTCGGCTACATGCTCGCCGCCTGCCGTGGCGACGAGATGACGAGCCTGCGGCGGATCATCACCGGCGCCGAGAAATGCCCTGAGGCCACGTTTGCCGCCTGCCGCACGCGGGCCCCGGAGGCGGTGATCCTCGAGGGTTACGGGATCACCGAGTGTGCGCCGGTCGTCGCCGCCAACCGCCTCGATCTCACCAAGCCGGGGAGCATCGGCCGCCCGGTGCGGAACGTCGAGGTGACGATCGTCGATCCGGAGACCCACGAGCCGGTCGACGCGGCCGCTGGCGGGATGCTGCTGGTGCGCGGCCCGTCGGTGTTTCCCGGCTACCATCGCCACGACGGTCCGTCGCCGTTCGTCGAGTCGCAGGGGCGGACCTGGTACCGGACCGGCGACCTCGTCGCCGCCGATCCCGACGGCTACCTGTTTTTCCGGGGGCGCCTCAAGCGCTTCCTCAAGGCGGGGGGCGAGATGATTTCACTGCCGGCGCTCGAGGAGCCGTTCCAGAAGCGCTTTCCCCCCGATGACGCCGGCCCGCGCGTCGCCGTCGAGGGGATCGAGACCCACGACGGCCGGCACGTCGTGCTGTTTACGACGTTCGACCTGTCGCTCCGCGACGCGGCGGCGATGCTCCTCGAGGACGGGTTCCGCGGCGTGATGCGCCTCGACGAGGTGCGGCGGATCGAGCGGATCCCCGTCCTCGGCACCGGCAAGACCGACTACAACTCCCTGAGGCGCCTGGTGACCGACAGCCTCGCGGCGGGCTGACGCTCGTACGGTCGCGGTGCGCGGGGCGTTCTGGCAGACTCTCCTCCGCGGCCGTGAACGCGGCCGGGGGAGATGCCGCCGATGAGTGCCGTCGTCGAATACCACCTGCCGCGCCGGGTCGTCATCGGCCGCGGCGCGGCCGCAGGGCTCCCGGCACTGTGCCGGGCGGCCGGTTGGCGGCGCGTGTTTCTCGTGTCTGACGACGGCGTCGCCGCGGGGGGCCTCGTCGCTTGCGTCGCCGAGCCGCTCGCCACCGCCGGCATGCTCGCCGGGACGTCGACGGCGGTGCCGGCCGAGCCGCCGCTCGCGGCCGTCGACGCCCTCGCGGCCACGATCGTCGCCGCCGGTGCCGACGCGGTGATCGGTCTCGGCGGCGGGAGCGTGATGGATGCCGTGAAAGTCGCGGCGCTGGTCGCCGCCCACGGGGGCACGGCGGCCGACCGGGTCGGGATCGGCCGCGTCGGGGGCCGGGGACTGCCGACCGTGCTCGTGCCGACGACCGCCGGCACCGGCTCCGAGGCGACGCGAGTCGCGATCCTCACCGACCCCGGCACCGGCGACAAGGTCGGCGTCGTCGATCCGGCGCTGCTCCCCGACATCGCCGTCGTCGACGCGGCGCTCACCGACCGACTCCCGCCGGCGGTCACCGCGGCCGCCGGGATGGATGCCCTCGTCCACGCCATCGAGGCCCACGGCGCGCGGGTCGCGACGCCGTTTTCCCGTGGCCTGGCGCTGGAGGCGGCCCGGGCGATCGGCGGGGCGCTCGAGCGCGTCTGCCGCGATCCGACCGACGCCGCCGCGCGCGACAGCCTGGCGGAGGGAGCGCACCTGGCGGGGATGGCGTTCAGCAATTCCTCGTGCTGCGCCGTGCACGCGCTGGCGCTGCCGCTCGGCGGCCGGTTCCACCTCCCCCACGGCGTGATCACCGGCACGTTCGTCGGCGCCGTCGTCCGCTACAACGGCCCCGTCGCCGCCGCCGGCTACCGGCGGATGGCGGAGGCGATCGGCTGGGGACCGCTCGAGCCGGCCGAGTTCGCCGCCCGGCTCGACGCCCTCGCCGGCTCGATCGGCCTCACCACGGTGCTCCGGTCGGTCGCCGTGCCGGCCGCCGCGATCCCGGCGCTGGCCGCCGCCGCCGCCGCCAATCGCCGGCTGATGGATCCCAACCCGCGGCCGATGCCGGCCGACGCCGCGGCCGCGATCTACCGCGAGGTCCTCGCGGTCAGGTCCTGACCGCCGTCGCTCCCGAGGAGGCCCCCCGATGCGGACGATTCCGCCGTTGTGGTTCGAGACCCGGCCCTGGGTCGGCGGGGAGTGGCGCTCGTCGAGCGATGCCTTCGACGTCACCGAACCGGCCACCGGGCGCACGATCGCGACGGTCGGGCGCGCCGACGCCGCGCTCGCCGGCGCGGCGTGCGACTCCGCGGCGGCCGCGTTCCACGGCTGGTCGCGCTCCTCCGCGGCCGACCGCGGGCTGGTGCTGACCCGGACCGCGGCGCTGCTCGCCGCGCGGCGCGACGAAATCGCGCGGCTGATCACCGCCGAGCAGGGCAAACCCTATGCCCACGCCGCCGCCGAGGTCGACTATGCGGCGAGCTTCTTCCAGTGGTTCGGCGAGGAGGCACGGCGCGTGAAGGGGCGGATCGTGCCCCACCCGCAGGCCGACCGGGAGTTTCTCGTCGAGCGCCGTCCGGCCGGCGTGGCCGGGCTCGTCACGCCGTGGAACTTTCCGCTCGCCCAAGCCGCCAAGAAGATCGCCGCGGCGCTGGCCGCCGGCTGCACGGCGGTGTGGAAGCCGGCCGAGGCGACGCCGCTGGTGGCCCTCGGCCTCGTCCCGCTGCTCCTCGAGGCGGGGCTTCCCGGCGACGTCCTCCAGGTCGTGCCCGGCCGCGGCAGCGAGGTCGGCGGGGTGCTCGCCGCCCACCCGGCAGTGCGCGTCCTCAGCCTCACCGGCTCCACGGAGACAGGCCGGAGCCTGATGGCGGCGGCGGCGGCGGGGATCAAGCGCGTGTCGCTCGAGCTCGGCGGCAACGCCCCGTTCATCGTCCTCCCCGACGCCGACACCGCGTTCGTCGCCGAGCAGCTCGTGCGCCTCAAGCTGTTCGTCTCGGGGCAGGTGTGCGTGACGGCCAACCGGGTGTTCGTCCCCGCGGCGCTCGAGGAACGGCTCGTGGCGGAACTGGCCGACCGGCTGATGGCGGCCCGGGTCGGCGACGGGATGGCCGACGGCGTCGACGCCGGGCCGCTGATCCACGCCCGCGCCTGTGCCGACGTCGGCGCGCGCGTTGCCTCCGCCGTCGCCGACGGGGCCGAAGTCGTCTGTGCCAACCGCGGCTACGAGGCCGACGGGCGGCTCCACGGCGGCAGCTTCTTCCCCCCCTCGCTCGTCCGCGGCGTCGGCGACTCGATGCGCCTGGCGCGCGAGGAGATCTTCGGTCCGGTGATCGCGCTGTCGCGCTACGACCGTGTCGGCGATGCGGTCGCCCGGGCCAACGCCACGCCCGCCGGACTCGCCGGCTACGTCTACGGCACCGACCTCGCGGCGTGCCGCGCGGTGGCCTCGGCGCTCGAGGTGGGGATCGTCGGCGTCAACGAGTGGCGGCCGCTGAAGGCGGAGATTCCGTTCGGCGGCGTCAAGGAGAGCGGGATCGGCGCCGAGGGGGGCGAAGAGGGGATCGCCGAGTTCCTCGACACGCGCGTCGTGTCGATGCCGCGGCCGCCACTGCCTGCCTGACGGGGCAGGGGTCGCCGGTCGGTCAGGTGGCGAGCCGCCGCTTCACGCCCCACGCGGCCGCGGCGATCGCCACGCCGATGACATCCAGCGGGAGCGGGATCGAGCGGTCGCGGAACCGACGGTCCACCTCCTGGTACTCCGAGCCGTCGGGCTGGTAGGTGAACCGCAGATCCTCGGTTCCCGACGGCCAGGTGCGGTCGTCGAACGCCGTCAGCCAGGCCGTGGCGGGGACGGTCGCGTCGGGGCCGACGGTCCGACCGAGCAGGCCGCGGAGCCCTTCGTCGGCCAGCGGCCGCGAGTAGCGGCACAGCGCTTGCTCCCAGCCGCGCGCCTGTTCCCCCTCGCCGAGCGTGCCGTTGGCTCGGCCGGGCAGGACGACGAACGCGCGCAACAGGCTCGGCGGCTGGCCCTCGTCGGCGTTGGCGATGTTGTCGGTCGGGACGCGGTAGGCGAACATCGGAACTTCCGTCTTGAAGCTCATCCGCACCGCGCCGGTCTCGACCCGGCTCGCATGCTCGGCGTAGCGGAAGGCGGTGATGATCCAGCCCTTGTCGACATAGGGCCGGGCCCACTCCTCGAGGGCGGGGCGCGAATCGAAGCCGTTGGCCGCGAGCCACTCGGTCAGCGCACGCGCGTCGTCGGCCTGGAGAACGGCGACGTCGTACTGGCCTACCTGCTTCCGCTCGAGGACGCGAACCTCGCTCATCGGCGCGGCGTTGGTGGGAGCGGCCCGCGAGGCGACTTTCTGGCTGAGAAGGAAGGGCTTGAACAGCAGCGGCATCGGGTCGGCCCGCCACCGGTCGACGACGACCACCTTCGGCCGGATCGCGTCGTCGAGGGCGGTGAACACCTCCGCGTCGGCCGCCGCCACCTCCGGCTGCGCCGGCGAGGGGACGAGAAAGCCGAACCCCGCGGCGTCGTTGGCCTGACCTTCGTCGCGCCGCGGCGACCCGCGGAACCCGGCCGCGCGGATGAAGTGCTCGGTCTTGGTGTCGGGATCCCAGATGACGAGGATCTTTTGGTCGGCGATCCTGATCGGGCTGCCGATCTTCCACGCCGGGCAGCAGGCTTGGGCTACCCCGCCGATCGCCACGATCCAGGCCAGCGACACCGTCGCGGCGGTCTGCCGAAACCCGTGGCCCATCGCTCGTTGCCTCGTCGTGAAGGGCCAACCTCCCCGGATTGACCACCTCTCGATTCTATCCCGGCAGGAGGCCCCGGAATCCCTCCTGGCGGGTGGGCTCTCCGGTGCAGTCATCCCGGCGGGGCTTGCCGTCAGTCACCGGCGGCGGCGTGCCGCGGGCGGATCAGCAGCACGAGGATCACCGACACGATCGCGCAGGTCGCGAATCCCGAGAAGATCACCGCCAGCGGCACGCCGCGGTCACGCAGCCTGCCGAACCCCCAATCGGCGAGCCCTCCACAGGCGATACTCACCATGTTCATCAGGCCGTAGCCGGTGGCGCGCTGCCGCGGCGGGGCGATCTGGCAGAGGATGGGCATGTTGTTGATGTCGAACAGCCCCCAGCCGAGACCGAACACCACCAGCGCCGCGATCGCCGCCCCGAGGCTTCCCCCACCGCCGTCGCCGAACGCCAGCGCCGTGCCGAACAGCGCGACGACGATCAGCGTCATTCCCAGGGCGCTAGTGTTGATCCGCCCGCGCTGGCTCCGCTCCATCCAGCGGTCGGCGAGCCAGCCGCCGCCGGCGGCGCCGACGATCGCGGCGAGTTGCCAGTAGAGGGTCGCCGACACTCCCGCCTGGCCCTGGCCGATCGCGAACCGCTCCTTGAGGATCGCCGGCATCCAGTCGCGCACGACCCAGCCCGCCAGCGCCGGCAGCGTGAAATACAGGACGAGGAGGATGAACGATGGATTGGCGAGGAGCGCGGCGAGGGTGCTGAAGACTCCCGTCCCGCTGTCGTCGCGCTCCGCGCTGGTGCGCACGCCGCCGCGCAGCAGCAGCGCCAGGGGCAGCGCGTAGGCCATGCCGACGATCCCGCAGGCGTCGAAGGCACTGCGCCACCCGAGCCGGGGATCGTCGGCGACGTAGCCGCCGAAGCCGCCGAGGATCACGCCGCAGTAGATCGCCATCTGGTGGAGGCCGACGGCGCGGGAACGCGTGGCGCCGGTGTGGTGATCGGCGATCAGTGCCAGCGCGGCGGGGATGTAGCAGGCCTCGCTGATCCCCATCGCCGACCGGGCCCAGAGCAACTCCTGGTAGCTGGTCACGTGACCGGTCCACCACGTGATCGCCGACCAGACGAACAGGCTCCCGCAGATCACCCACCGGCGTCCGAGGCGGTCGGCGAGGAGGCCCCCGAGCGGGCTGACCGCCGCGTACACCCATTTGAACTGGCCGAGCATGTAGCCCCAGTTCTCGTCGGTTCCGATCGACGGGATCGATTCCATCACCGACGTCTTCATGCTCGCCATCAACTGCCGGTCGAGGTAGTTGAGCAGCGCGACCGGCCACAGCAGGGCCACGACCAACCACGCGGTGCCGAGTGCCGAGCGACGGGTGGACCGTTCCGTCATCGCGAAGCTCCCGAAGGCAGGATCATGGTCAGGGCAGGAGGGACGAACGCGCGGCTGCTCAGTTCGGTTCAGGACTATCGGCCCCAGGCTGGTCGGCCGGGACCGCGGGTGGGTCCTCCGGATCACCGAGGCGGACGAGCTCACAGGCGAAGGCGTCGAACGTCGCGGTTCCACCCGTCGCCCGCAGCTCGGCGACCAGCTCGACCTCGGCCGAATCCGCCGCCACCGTGAACTCGTGCTCGAGGATCGCTCGGGAGTCGCCGTCGAGACCTTGGTCGCGCGGCTCGCCGGAGATCCGCACCCCGGCACCGCGCCCCTTTTCGTCGGCCACTGCCGCCACCGCCGCGGTGCCCGCCGGCATCCGTAGCCGGTACGTGCCGCGTGGCAGCCGCATCCGGCAGCGCCATGACGCGGTGCAGGGCGTGCCCGTGTCGGCGCGGATCGTCAGCCGAGGCCCCCCGTCGGCGTCGGCCATCGTCAGCTCCACGCCATCGGAAACCGTGCCCGGATACCACCCGGCAGGGCGCGTCCGACCCGTCTCGTCGAATACCACCGGCTGCGGCTCGGGCGCCTCGGCCTGGGAGCGGAGCGACTCGGCACGGGCCTGGAGGCGCTCGATCAAGTCCGCACAGCGCTCCGCGTGCGTTGCCGCCAGCTCCGGATCGATGCTCGTGAACACGGGACCGAGCCGGCCGCGGAGATCCTCAACGCGGGAGACGAGCGCGTCGGGCGGATCGAACAGCGGCAGCAGCTCCCGAACCCGTTCGCGCCACGCCTCCCGCCACGTCGGATCGGCCATCACGGCCCGGGCCACGAGGCCGTTGGGCGGGTCGAGGATCGGCGCCGCCGGATCGCCGAACAGTTGGTCAGCGCCGTGCGGGAGGAACACGGCCGGGCCGTCGTCGCCGGGAAACAGCAGCCGGTAGTTGTTGACGTTGGCGGTATAGCCGTCCCAGTGGCCGGCCATCGCCTCGAGCGCCACGAACGTCAAGAACCGATCGACGTCGAGCCGCGCGGCCAGGGCGTCGCGCCGCGCCGCGCTGTCCTCGGTCCGGCAGGCGTCGACCAGCGCCGCGATGTCGCTGCGGTCGTCGACACCGTCGCCCGAATCCTTCTCCAGCTCGGCATCGACGTCCTGGCAGAAGCCGCCGTCGTAGAGGTTGCCGGCCGCGGACCTGAAGTGGCGCTCGAGGAACGGTCGGTCGAACCCCTCGCGGAGGACGTAGATCCCCAGGTCGCGCTCGTTGATCCAGAGGCGGACATGCCCGACGCGCGGCGCCGGCAGCCCGGCCGCGGCCGCCAGCTGGGCGAACAGCCATTCGTTGGCGAACGACTCGTCCTGGACCGCGTTGTTGAGGTGGAACTTCTCGAGGCCGTGGAAGCGCCGGTCGGGTTCGCGCCGGGCGACGTGCACGGTCAGCCCAGGGCGGTCGTCGTAGTCGCGGTAGCTGCCGACGGCTCCCTTGAGCTTCACGGCCACGTCATCGACGGCTTGTCCACCTTCTTCGACGAGCGCGGCGGGGGCGTAGCGCCGGGGCTCGTCGCGGAGGCGCTGTTCCGCCTCCGGCTCGATCCGGAGGCGGAGCGCGGGCACGCGGTCGCCGAACAGGCCGTCGTCAGCCGTGGCAGCCACGCTGCCAAGCAGCAGCGCCATCCCGATCGCACCGGCCGCCGCCCACACCTGTCGGACCGGTCGTTCGCTCGCTCCCATCCCCTCGCCCCCATCGCTCGCGCTACCGACCGGCCCCTGGCGGAATGCTACCCAAAAGCAGCCCATCTCCGCCGGCCTTCCGCCCTGCATCTCAGCCCTGCCGGGGCACGTCGACGCCATGGCCGAAGGGGCGGGGAAGGAAGTCGGCGAGGCGAAATGCCCCGGCGCCGTCGATGACGATCTCCGTGTCGGGTCCGCCGAACTCCTGGATCACCTGCAGGCACGCTCCGCAGGGCACGATCCCGGCGACGAGCGCTCCCTCTCGGTCGCGGCAGGTGAGAGCGACCCGGGCCACGCGGCGCTTGCCTGCCACCACCCCCGTGCAGACGGCGACCCGCTCGGCACAGATCGTCAGACCGTAGGAACCGTTCTCGACGTTGGCCCCGGGAAAGACTCCACCGTCGGCGAATTCGACCGCCGCCCCGACGCGCCAGCCGGAGTAGGGGGAGTGGGCATGGTCCGCGGCCCGGCGGGCGATGGCGAGGAGATCGGCGGCGGCCATCGGGGGACCTCCTGACGGTGAGCAGGGCCGCGGCGCCCGGTTGGCAAGTCGATCGCGGTGTCCAGCGCGAGCCGTGACCAGGGCTGCCGGCAAAAAGTGGTTGGAGGCCAGCTTCCGGCGCCGGGTATCATCCGCGATCGCCGGCCCGCCCGACCGTGAGGAGCATGCCATGCAGGGAGTTTCGGTGTCGAGTCACCCGCTCGTCGCCCACCATGTCGCGGCGCTCCGCGATCCGGCGACCCGTCCCGACGGGTTCCGCCGCCTCGTGCGACAGCTGACCGCGCTGCTCGCGCACGAGGCCACGGCCGCCCTGCCGACACGGGCCGTCGAGGTGACGACTCCGCTGGCGACGGCGCCCGGCCGCCGGCTCGCCGACCGGATCGCCATCGTGCCGATCCTCCGCGCCGGCCTGGGGATGGCCGACGGCCTCCTCGACTTGATTCCCGACGCCGAGGTCTGGCACATCGGGCTGTCGCGCGACGAGACGACGCTCGAACCGCTCGAGTACTACAACCGCCTCCCCGACCGCTGCGCGGCGACGCTGGCGATCGTCGTCGATCCGATGCTCGCCACCGGGGGATCGGCCGTGCGCACCTGCGAGATCCTCCGGGCCGCCGGCATCCCGCGGATCGTCTACCTCGCGCTGATCGCGGCGCCCGAGGGGATCGAGCGGCTCCACCTCGGCATGCCCGACGTCGCGATCCACGTCGCCGCGCTCGACGCCGGCCTCAACGGCGTCGGCTTCATCGTTCCCGGCCTCGGCGACGCCGGCGACCGCCAGTTCGGCACCCAGGGGGGCCATGCCTGACCGGCACCCTCCGCCCCCGAGGAACCACCGATGCGCGCCGTCGACCTGATCCGCCGCAAGCGTGACGGCGGCACGCTCACGCCCGAGGAGATCGAGTTTCTGATCGACGGCATCGCCGACTTCACCGTCACCGACTACCAGTGGGCGGCGTTGGCGATGGCGATCGTGTGGCGCGGGATGGACCCGGCCGAGACGCGGGCCCTCGTCGAGTCGATGCTCAATTCCGGCAGCGTCGTCGACCTGTCCGACATCCCTGGCCCGAAGATCGACAAGCACTCCACCGGAGGCGTCGGCGACACGACGAGTCTCGTGCTGGCGCCGGTCGTCGCCGCCTGTGGCGTGACCGTGCCGATGGTCTCGGGACGCGGCCTGGGGCACACCGGCGGCACGCTCGACAAGCTCGAGAGCATTCCCGGCTTCCGCGTCGACCTGTCGCTCGGCGAGTACCGTCGCGTGGTGGCCGAGTGTGGGCTCGTGCTCGTGGGTCAGACCGACGAGATCGCCCCGGCCGACCGCTTCCTCTACGCGCTCCGCGACGCGACCGCGACGGTCGAGTCGATCCCGTTGATCACGGCCTCGATCCTCTCCAAGAAGCTCGCCGAGGGGATCGACGGCCTCGTCCTCGACGTCAAGACCGGCGCCGGGGCCTTCATGCGCCGGCGCGAAGATGCCGAGGCGCTGGCGCGGAGCATGGTGGAGATCGGCGGCGCGCTGGGCAAGCCGGTGCGCGTGTTGCTGACGACGATGGACGAGGCGCTGTGCGGGGCCGTCGGCAACGCCCTCGAGGCCCGGGCTGCGGTCGAGGTCCTCCGCGGCGAACGCCACGATCCGATGGCCGACCTGTCGCTCGAGTTGGCGGCCGAGATGCTGCTCCTCGGCGGCGTGGAGACCGACCGCGCGACGGCGCTGGCCCGCTGCCGTGGGGCGATCGCCGATGGCTCGGCGCTCGAACGCTTCCGCCGTGTGGTGGCGTGGCAGGGGGGCGACCCGCGGGTCTGCGACGATCCTGCGGCGACCCTCCCGCGCGCGGAGCGGACGGAGACGTTTCCGGCTCCGCGGTCGGGGCGTCTGCGCCGGTTTTCCGCCTGGCCGGTCGGTCAGGCGTCGATGCTCCTCGGGGCGGGGCGGGCGACCGCCGCGTCGGCGATCGACCCGGCGGCGGGCATCGAGGTCCTGCGCCGCGTGGGTGATGTCGTCGAGGCGGGTGAGCCGCTGGCGCGGCTGCACGTCAATCCGCAGCATGCCATAGCGCTGCCGGCGGCGGTGGCCCAGCTCGCCGCGGCGATCGAGATCGGGGCCGCCGACGAACCGGTCGAATCGACCCCTCGGATCCTCGCCCGCTTCGGCGCTGGCTGAGGCTTTCGCGCCGTCGCCGCCGTCCCGGCGACGGCGACGGCTTACGGTCGCCGGGTCATACAACGCGTGCCGGCCGCAGGTCGGGGCTGCCCACGCCCCGTCGCCGGACGCTCGCGTCGGCCCGAGGCTTTCGCGCCGTCGCCGCCGTCCCGGCGTCGGCTCCGGCTTGCGGTCGCCAGGCGAAGCCTGGCTCCCTCGGCCATGCCTCCGCTCGCTCGGATGT
>Ga0194130_10000131_pt1 | contig 143927 bp, 139 predicted proteins | sample TA2KigsurfametaG_FD_160084 | JGI IMG/M metagenome (GOLD analysis project Ga0194130, IMG submission 160084) | Freshwater microbial communities from Lake Tanganyika, Tanzania - TA2015050 Kigoma 12 surface | ecosystem: Environmental > Aquatic > Freshwater > Lake | place: Tanzania: Lake... | reverse complement strand
TGTTGGGTTGCTAATGTAATGGCCTCTTGCCCATTGGTTGCTTGTGCAATTACTTCATAGCCAGACTCAGTTAACATTTCGACTAAGTCCATTCGGATTAATGTTTCATCCTCAGCAACAACAATTCTATACATGGTATTACTCTTTGTATCGTTATTTGTTTGGCTCATGTGCCTCGAGTCGGATTCGAACCGACACTATACGGTTTTTGAGACCGTCCTCTCTACCGTTGGAGTACCGAGGCGAGTAGAGAGGTGTAGTTTATATTGGTAATCTTTTAAAGACTAATTATTTTCGATACGCTGGTGCAATGCCTGTAACCGCATCTCCAATCTTATGAACTCTCATAGCATTAGTGGAACCTGGAATGCCAGGAGGAGAGCCAGCCACAATCAAAACTAAATCTCCTATTCTTACCCTCTTTGATTCAATAAGGATCGAGTCAACCTGCATAACCATTTCATCGGTGTGATTGACAACCGGGATTAACATCGATTCAACTCCCCAAGAAAGAGCTAAGCGATTGTAAGTTCCAATTTCAGGAGTCAATGCCAACATTGGAATTCCTGAACGAAGCCGAGACATCCTTCGGGCTGAGTCACCACTTTGCGTAAAGGCCACTAAGAATTTTGCACCAACTGTTTGGCCAACCTCAGTTGCAGCTTTAGTGATCGCGCCTCCTTTGGTAACCGGAGCGTGTTTTAGTGGTGGAATTTGATCGAGTGCAATCTGTTCGGTTCGTTCAATAATTCGGGCCATAACTTCTACTGCCTCGATTGGGAACTGACCAATGCTTGTTTCGCCTGAAAGCATTAGCGCATCGGCACCATCTAGTACAGCATTTGCACAATCAGTCGCCTCTGCTCGAGTCGGTTGAGAATTGCTTATCATAGAGTCCAACATTTGAGTAGCCACAATTACAGGCTTTGCAGCTTCTCTGGCCATGGCTATGCACTTTTTTTGAACCATCGGTACATCCTCAATTGCAAGTTCAACCCCTAGATCTCCTCTTGCCACCATAATTCCATCAAATGCATCAATAATTTCCTGTAAGTTGTCAACAGCTTGAGGCTTTTCGATCTTGGCAATTATTGGAATTCTTATTCCCTCTTCATCCATTACTTTATGAACACTCTTAATATCGTCGGCGCTTCTTACAAATGACAGCGCAATAAAATCAGCTTCTGCTTTTAATCCCCACCTTAAATCAGCAATATCTTTTTCAGATAGAGCAGGCACTGAGACCGCCACACCAGGAAGATTTATACCTTTATTGTTACTAACGAACCCAGGCTGAACTACTCTCGTGATTACATCACTGCCTTTAACCTCTTCTACTCTGACAGATACTTTGCCGTCATCAATCAAGATTAGATCGCCTTTACGACAATCCCCAGGCAGTCCCTTATAGGTGGCTCCGACCCGATCTTTAGTACCAGAAATATCATCGGTGGTTATTATAAATTTATCCCCAATAGCCAACTCGTGCGGACCATTTGAAAATCTGCCAAGCCTTATCTTTGGCCCTTGTAAATCAACCAATACTGCTACTGGTTTATTTAATTTCTTTGATACAGATTTTACGGTATTTAAACGCGCTTGATGCTCTTTATATCCTTCATGGGAAAGATTTAATCGAGCCATGTTCATGCCGGCATTAATTAACTCAGTCACTTTTTCGACAGACTCAACCGCAGGGCCCAACGTGCAGACAATCTTTGCGCGACGCATACCCAGACCCTAAACCATAAGTGGTTTTGCTGTAGGTTCAATTGGGAAAGGAAGTTGTGTATTTCCAGTTAAGTACTTATCGACGGATGCGGCAACACTTCTCCCCTCTGCTATCGCCCAGACGATTAAGGATTGTCCGCGACCGGCATCACCACACACAAAAACTCCTTCAGAGGTAGTTGCATAATCCTTATCTCGCTTAATATTTCCCCGCTCATCTAACTCAACCCCTAACTGAGAAAGCATCTCTGACTTCTCTGGCCCAGCGAACCCCAAAGCCAAAAGAACTAAATCAGCTGGAATAATCTTTTCACTTCCTGCAACCTGCTCAAATTTTCCATCAACAAACTTTGTTTCGACAAGTTTCAGACCGGTTAATTTGCCTTGTGAATCTTTCATAAATTCTTGAGTCGATACAGCGTACAATCTTTCACCAGATTCTTCGTGTGCGCTGCTAACTCGGTAGATCATGGGGTAGGTTGGCCACGGCTGATTACTTGGTCGCTCTTCAGTTGGTCTTGGCATAATTTCAATCTGGGTAATCGACTTTGCTCCTTGACGAATTACAGTTCCTAAACAATCAGCACCCGTATCACCACCGCCGAGAATTACAACGTCTTTGCCAGCCGCGTTTATAGTTGGTTCCGAATTTAGCTCGCCTAGTGCTTGTTTATTTCCCCAAGGCAAGTACTCCATTGCTTGATAAATTCCCTTTGCATCTCGACCTGGTACAACCAAATCTCGCCAGTTTGTAGCACCAATGGCGATTACCACCGCGTCATATTTGTTGCGTAACGCGCCTCCTGAAATATCTTTTCCTATGCTTACATTTGTCCTAAATCGGGTCCCTTCCTGCTCCATCTGCTTAATCCTACGATCAACAATTGATTTTTCCATTTTAAACTCTGGAATTCCATATCTTAAAAGACCACCAATTTTATTGGCGCGTTCATAAACTGCCACAGTGTGACCTGCTCTCGTTAATTGTTGCGCAGCTGCTAAGCCAGCCGGACCAGAACCAATCACTGCAACGGTTTTGCCAGATAATCTATCGGGAATTAATGGAACCACTCGATTATCTTTAAAAGCTTCTTCAATCGTTCGTAATTCAACCTGTTTTATCGTCACAGCATCAGAGTTAATTGCAACCACACAAGCTGTCTCGCAAGGAGCGGGACAAAGTCGCCCGGTAAATTCTGGAAAATTATTTGTAGCATGCAATCTATCTATCGCATCAGATTTTTCGCCCCGCCAAATCAAATCATTCCATTCTGGAATTAGATTTCCAAGTGGACATCCTTGGTGGCAAAATGGAATGCCACAATCCATGCACCTACCAGCTTGTTTTTGTAAATCAGAAAACTCTTGTTCTTGGTAGACCTCTTTCCAATCCTTAATGCGCACTTCAACCGGCCTTCGCTTTGGAAGCTGCCTTGGCGTTGATAAAAAACCCTTGGGGTCAGCCATTTAACACCGCCATTACTTCACTCTCGGCCGAGAGCCCAGATCGTTCTGCCTTCGCCATAACTTCCAATACTCGGGCATAATCTCTCGGCATCACTAGAGATATTCGTGACTTATCTGCACTCCAATTCCTAGATAACTCACCTGCAATCTTTGAACCAGTCTCAGCAAAAAATTTAGAAATATTTTTCCGCACCATTTCTTCCTGATCTTCAGGCAATGACAAAATATCGACCAACTCTGAATTAACAAGTCTGTGATCTAAATCCAAAACAAATGCACGTCCACCAGACATTCCCGCGGCAAAATTGCGTCCTGTTTTCCCAAGGATAATTACAGTTCCACCTGTCATGTATTCGCAGCCATGATCGCCAACACCCTCAACAATTGCTATGGCACCTGAATTTCTGACGCAGAATCTCTCGCCAACAACTCCAGCAATCATTATCTCGCCAGAGGTTGCGCCATAACCAATAACATTTCCTGCTATTACATTTTGATCTGATTCAAAAGTTGCTCGCTCATCAGGCCTAATTATTATGCGACCACCCGATAAGCCCTTACCAACATAATCATTGCTATCGCCATAAAGTCTTAGCGTCAGGCCATTGGGAATGAATGCACCAAATGACTGACCAGCAGAACCATGAAAGGTTATATCTATAGTGTCGGTAGGCAATCCTGTGCCACCAAACTTACGAGTGATCTCAGCTCCTAGCATTGTGCCGACAGTTCTATTCACATTTCGGATTGGCATCTCTAGTCTAATCGGAGTCTGATTTGATAAAGCTTCTTGTGATAGATCAATTAATTTGTTATCTAAAGCAGATGAAAGTCCATGATCTTGGGAAGAAAGATTTTTTCTAGGAGTATCTTTTTCTGGACTTATCAGTAATGGCTTTAGATCTAAGCCATTTGCTTTCCAATGATCAATTGCCTTCTTAGTGTCAAGTAACTCTACTTGCCCAATTGCCTCTGCTAGATTTTTAAAGCCAAGTTGAGCCAAGAGCTCTCTAACCTCTTCTGCAATATATTCAAAAAATGTTTCAACAAACTCAGGCTTTCCCGTAAATTTCTTTCTTAATTCTGGGTTTTGTGTTGCTACGCCTACTGGGCAGGTATCAAGATGACACACCCTCATCATTACGCAGCCTGATACAACCAATGGTGCAGTTGCAAAACCAAACTCCTCAGCACCTAGTAAAGCCGCTATTACAACATCGCGGCCGGTTTTCATCTGGCCATCAACTTGGACAACTATTCGATCTCGAAGGCCATTCAAAATTAATGTTTGCTGAGTTTCAGCAAGACCTAACTCCCAAGGAGCACCAGCGTGTTTTAAAGATGTTAAGGGCGAAGCACCGGTTCCACCATCATGACCTGAAATTAGAACTACATCAGCATGGGCCTTACTTACGCCGGCAGCAACTGTTCCTACTCCAACCTCTGCAACTAGTTTGACGTGAATTCGGGCATCTTTATTTGCATTCTTAAGGTCGTGAATTAATTGCGCTAAATCTTCGATTGAATAAATATCATGATGCGGTGGTGGCGAAATGAGTCCAACACCGGGCGTTGAATATCTTACCTTGGCAATCCATGGATAAACCTTGTTTCCAGGGAGCTGACCTCCCTCACCTGGTTTTGCTCCCTGTGCCATTTTTATTTGAATATCATCGGCATTGACCAGATACTCACTAGTGACACCAAACCTACCGCTGGCTACCTGTTTAATTGCAGAACGTTTTGAATCCCCATTTGTCTCAGGAATATTTCTTGCTGGATCCTCGCCGCCCTCTCCAGTATTTGATTTACCACCGATTCGATTCATAGCAATCGCTAAAGTTTCGTGTGCCTCTTGAGAAATTGAGCCATAAGACATCGCACCAGTTGCAAATCTTTTTAAGATTTCAGATACCGGCTCAACTTCCTCAATTGGTATTGGTTTTCTTAGCCCTTCTTTAAAAGTAAACAATCCCCTTAATGTCATCAATCGCTTAGATTGGTCATCCACTCTTGCGGTATATCGCTTGAATACATCAAAACGCTTTGCTCTAGTTGCGTGTTGTAATGTGAAAACAGTTTCAGGATCGAATAGATGTGGTTCGCCTTCACGGCGCCACTGATACTCCCCACCTATTTGAAGTCGCTTGGATCCTGGAAGTTCCCCACCTGGTGGATAAGCAATGTGGTGTCTTTGAATAGTCTCTTGTGCAACAGATTCGATACCTACTCCACCTAATCTGGAGGTAACGCCAACAAAATATTCATCAACTATTTCCTTAGATAATCCGATAGCTTCAAAAATTTGCGCCCCCGTATAGGAAGCAATAGTTGAAACTCCCATCTTGGACATAACTTTAAGCACACCTTTACCTAAAGATTTTATTAAATTACGCACTGCTTTTTCTGGAGTTATTCCTGTAATTACACCCTGTCTTACTAAATCCTCCGCACTTTCCATAGCCAAATAGGGATTTACAGCAGCTGCTCCAAAACCAATTAGCAACGCCACATGATGAACTTCGCGCACTTCACCACTTTCAACAACTAGTCCTACCTTTGTTCGACTTTTCTCACGAATCAAATGGTGGTGTACCGCTGAGGTTAAAAGCAAAGATGGAATTGGTGCATTTTCTGCATCACCATCTCTATCTGATAAGACAATTATTCTTGCCCCATCTTCGATCGCCTCTGATACTTCCCTTCGAATTTCTTCAATTCTAGCTACTAGAGATTTTCCACCACCGGCAATGTTAAATAAGCCTCGAACTACATGTGAAGCCAAACCAGGTTGATCACCGTCCGCATTAACATGAATGATTTTTGCTAATTCATCATTATCTATCACTGGAAACTGCAATGATATTTGTCGACAGGAAGCTGCCCCTGGATCTAGAAGATTATGTTCTGGGCCAATTGAACTACCCAGAGACGTAACTAATTCTTCTCTAATGGCATCTAGAGGCGGATTAGTAACTTGTGCAAATAACTGCGCAAAATAATCAAAAAGTAATCTTGGCTTTTCAGATAGTGCGGCAATTGGCGTATCTGTTCCCATTGAGCCCAACGGTTCATAACCATTCTTTGCCATTGGTGTAATAATGATTCTGATCTCTTCTTCTGTGTATCCAAATGCTCTTTGTCTGCGGACAACAGAGGAGTGCGGGTAAACAATATGTTCTCTAGATGGCAAATCACTTAATCTAACGAAGCCAGCATGTAGCCAATCTGTATAGGGGGCAGAATCTGCCAGCGTTTTTTTGATCTCATCATCTTCAATAATTCTGCCTTCTTCAATATCAACCAAAAACATTTTTCCTGGCTGCAGTCGACCTTTTCGTACAATTTTTTCTGGAGGTAAATCTAAAACTCCAACCTCACTAGAAAGTACAACTAATCCATCACTTGTTACCCAATACCGTGATGGTCGCAATCCATTTCTATCTAGCACAGCACCAACCTGTTTGCCATCTGTAAAGGTCACGCACGCTGGACCATCCCATGGCTCCATTAAAGTGGAGTGGTAAGCATAAAAGTCTTTTAACTTCTGTGGCATTGCTGAATGATTCTCCCAAGCCTCTGGAATCATCATTAACATCGCATGCGGTAAAGATCTGCCACCAAGATATAAAAGCTCTAATACCTCATCAAATGAAGCAGAATCACTTCCAGAGTTATCAACTATTGGGAATAGCCTTTGTAAATCTCCTGGGATTAATTTACTTTCTAGTAAGGACTCGCGTGCTCGCATCCAGTTCCGGTTTCCTTTTACGGTATTAATCTCGCCATTATGAGCTATATATCTATAGGGATGAGCTAATGGCCAAGATGGGAATGTGTTAGTGGAAAATCTAGAGTGCACGAGCGCTAGAGATGATTCAACTAATGGATTAGAAAGATCAGGGAAAAAAACTTCAAGTTGACCAGTCGTCAGCATTCCTTTGTAAACAATAGTTCTAGTTGATAATGATGGAATATATATTTTTAACTTATGTTCTATACGCTTCCTCAAACAATAAGCTTTTCGCTCCAGGTCCATGTCGGCTTCATTTTCTTTGCCAACGATAAAAATCTGTTTAAAAATAGGCATAACAGAGAGCGCTGTCTTGCCTAAAGGAGTTGAATTAATGGGTAGGTCTCGCCAACCTAAAATTTCTAAACCTTCCTCTAGCGCAATACTTGAAATCGCGTTTTCGTAATCGGTTTCATCTTGGCTTATAAATAAAATTCCAGATGCATATAGTGAAGCATCTGGTAGTTTAAAATCTACAACTGATCTATAAAATTTATCAGGGATCTGTATCAAAATTCCTGCACCATCACCACTGTCGGGCTCTGCACCAGAGGCGCCCCGGTGCTCTAAATTACAGAGTGCCAATAAACCCTGGGAAACAATTTCATGTGACGGTAAATTATTTAAAGTTGCAATCATGGCAACGCCGCACGCATCGTGCTCGTTAGCAGGATCGTATAACCCAAGTGCATTTGGGGTTGTCGAAAAAAGAGATTTGCTACTCAATTAAGTGGCCACTCCCGATCATGGGTCGGGACGACAATGACCCAACTTGTTAGCGTCTGCCCAATTCTATCAGGCAGATTAAATTCCAGTTAGCCCTACCAGCCAACCAATCCCTGCGGTAATGGTCACACCCAGTGCGCCACCAGCAAAAATTCGAGCAGTTGTTTTTAGAGTTGATGATGAGGCGATGCGTGCGCTTATCACTCCTGCAACAATCAAACCGATTGATGAGAAAACAAGTATGAGTGGAACCCGATTTCCAGTGTCAATTATTGCACCCAATAATGGGATTGCACCTCCGGCGGTAAAAGCAATGGCTGAGGCAATACCGGCTTGCACTGGGCGAGCTCGTGTGTGATCAAAATGACCCAACTCATCTCTAAGATGAGCTTCTAAAGCATCTTTTTCATGGAGAGCGGTCGCTACTGAGGTTGCTAATTCTTTAGACAAACCTCGCTTCATATAAATGTTTATTAATTCGGCAAGCTCACCCTCCGGGTCATCACTTAATTGTCTGATCTCAATTTCTCGATCTGTCTTCTCGATATCTGTTTGAGATTTAACTGATACATACTCACCCACTGCCATCGACATTGCGCCAGCTGCAATTCCAGCTAAACCTGCAGTGATCAGTAAGTCACTCTTATTTGCTGCTGCTACACCAATCATCAAACTGGCGGTAGAAACCAACCCATCATTTGAACCCAATACTGCAGCTCTTAACCACCCAGTTCGATTGGTGCGATGTTCCAGATTTCGCATTTGAACTTCTTTAAGACCCATGCACTTATCCTAACCTGATAAATCTCACGGAGTCTTTTTAACACCTTTACGGCTTTGAGTATTACTTCGAATTAAATAGGCATAAGCCAACGCAATTACCACTGCCGAGACCCAGATATTTACTCTTAAGCCTAATACCTGATTGGCATCATCAATTCTTATCGCTTCAATCCATAATCTTCCCATTGTGTATCCCAAAACATAGATCGCAAACAAATCTCCAGATTGCTTTGAAACTCTCTTCAAAAACCAAGGAGTCTTTACCAAAATGAAAGCTACCAATACACACCAGATTAGTTCATATAGGAAAGTAGGATGGAATGTCTCAAATTGTTCATATCCGTTTGGTCGTTTGCTTACCTGTATTTCTAGTCCCCAAATTTGCTCAGTTGGTTTTCCAAATAACTCTTGATTAAACCAATTTCCAATTCGCCCTATTGCTTGTGCTAAAACGACCCCAGGGGCTAGCGCATCTAAAAATTTTGCAAACTCAAGGGTTGTACTGTGAGTTCGAAAATATAGGTAAGCACCTATGGCACCAAGTGATATCGCACCCCAGATACCTAAACCACCTTGCCAAATTTTAAACGCATCTAATGGCTCTCCTGATTTGCCAAAATATTGTTGAGGAGAAGAAACCACATGGTAAATCCGGCCACCAATAATTCCAAAAGGAACTGCCCATATTGATGCCTCTAATACATCCTCTGGATTGCCACCCATTGTTGCATATCTTCTTTTGCCAATAAATATTGCAACCGCAATTCCAATAATTATGCAGATTGCATAGTAATAAACCGTAAACGGTCCAATGCTAAGTGCAGAAGAACTTGGGCTTGGAATCAAGTTAATCTTCTAAAATTAATTATCTACTGAACACCAGCAGCAGCCAAAGCGGCTTTGAACTTAACTGGATCACCGTACTCAGTATCTCTATCCAGCGGTTTACCATTTACTAATACAGTTGGCGTGCTGTTTACATTAGCTTTTCCTGATTCAACCGTAATGTTTCTAGTCCACTTAACATACTTGCCTTGATTCACACATTCATTAAAGGTATTACTAGTAATACCGACTGCATTGCCAATTGCAATCAAAGAGTCATTTGTCCATCTGCCGGTATTCTCACCTGATGGTTGATTTTGAAAAAGCGCTAGGTTCATATCTATAAACTTATTTTCATCAGCTGAGCATGCTGCAGCATTTGCTGCCAGAATTGATTCTGGTCCAATAAATGTCATTGGGTGGAAAACTACCTTGGCCTTATTTTGGGCAATTACCTCATTTAGATATCCACCATTTAAAATTTCAAAGGTACGACAGGCTGGACATTGATAATCAACATAAACATCAATTTTAGGAGTTGCCGTAGGGTTGAGAACGATTCCATAACCATCAGCCTCTGAGACAGCGGCAGGGATTGAATAGTTTGAACTAGTCCGGTTGCTAATAATTGAAAAAATGACACCAACAACGACAATAAATGCCACCATTATTATTACAAGATTTCGTGTTCCCTTGTCGCCGCTACTACTTGTTGCCATCTCTACTCTCCTATTTGGTGTATAACTTATTTATCTAGCGCAAATCTACCCTTTGGGTAGAAATATAAGAAAACGCCAAGCGCAAGAAATCCAATGTCCCTAAGGATTGTGGATAAATATTTGGTGTCCTCCGGGTCAATTGTGCCTCCACCGCCAAAGCACCCGCAATCAATGCTTAACCCGCGCGCCCATGCCTGGGCAATTGCAATTATGAAGCCAAACATAATTAATGCGCCTAGCGAACCCATAATTTTTACAGCCACTCCAATTATTAATAGCGCACCAATGCCAATTTCAACCCAAGGCAAGGCATAGCCGAAAAAATTCGCAAGCCAGATAGGTAGTATTTCATAGGCACGTACTGCCATAGCAGATTTTTGCAGATTTCCGACTTTTAAGGCACCGGCAACAATTAATACACCACCAAGAGTTAGGCGAGCAAGAAGGGTTAACCAAGGTTGTGCGACTTTAAATTTTTCTTGCACTTCTTACCCCTTCTGATAGTGATTCGGCCAGCTGTTTTACTTTCTTCAATCCAGTCCGGCCAGCTCCAAACTCTTGAACAACTTTAATAAAAGCAGATCCCACAATTACACCATCAGCAAAAACTGCAACCTCTTTTGCCTGCTCCTTATTGGAAACACCTAATCCTACTGCAACAGGAGTATTTGAAACTGATCTGACACGTTCGACTAATTGCTTAGCATTTGCTGAGACTAAACTTCTTGTACCAGTTACGCCCATCAAACTTGCAGCATAAACAAATCCTGTGCATTCATTAGCTACTTTAGCCAAGCGATCTTTTGTACTACTTGGTGCAACTACATAAATTCGATTTAATGAATTTTGAGTTGACTCTGCCCTCCATTTTTCTGACTCTTCAAAGGTTAGATCCGGCGTGATGACACCAGATCCACCGCGCTTTGAAACCTCACGAGCAAATTCTGTCGCTCCATATTTTTCTATCGGACTCCAGTAACTCATTACTACCGAGGGTACGCCTAACTCGACACTCGTCTGTAATAGCTCAAAAACTTCAGCAGCGCCAGCTCCATTCTTGATTGCCTCATCCGAGGCAGCTTGAATTACAGGTCCATCCATCACGGGATCAGAGTATGGATATCCAATTTCAATCGCATCGACACCACCGGAAACCATTGCCTTAATAATTTTTTTAGCTTTTTTCTGAATAGGAAATCCTGCCGGTAAATACCCGATTAACAGAGCACGATTTTCTATTTTTGCTTTTGTAAAGAGTTTTTCAAGCGGGGTAGACATTAAAGCGGTAATCCAAAATAATCTGCTGCGGTTTGAACATCTTTATCGCCCCTGCCTGAAAGATTTATCAACAAAGTTGCTTCTTTACCTAGTTCATTTCCAATTTCTAGCGCGCCCGCAAGTGCATGTGCAGTCTCTATCGCAGGAATTATTCCTTCTGATTTACAAAGCAAAGAGAATGCATACATTGCTTGATCATCAGTTATAGGCCGATACTCTGCTCGACCTAAATCATTTAGATAGGCGTGTTCAGGTCCAACTCCAGGATAATCAAGTCCGGCAGAAATTGAATGTGATTCAACAGTCTGGCCATTCTTGTCTTGTAATACATATGAACGGGTGCCATGTAGCACGCCGGGAGAACCTCCTGAAATTGTTGCAGCATGTAATCCAGTCTCAATTCCTTTTCCGCCCGCCTCTAATCCAATCAATCTCACAGACTTATCTTCAATAAATGGATGGAAAATACCAATTGCATTTGATCCGCCACCGACACATGCAAGTACTGCATCTGGAAGCTTTCCAGTTAATTCCAATACCTGTTCTTTAGCCTCTACACCAATAATTCTTTGAAAATCTCTAACCACAGTTGGAAATGGGTGGGGTCCGGCCACGGTCCCAAGGAGATAATGTGTAGTCTCAACATTAGTAACCCAGTCACGCATTGCTTCATTTATAGCATCTTTGAGAGTCTTCGATCCTTGAGTGACTGGGACAACCTCAGCTCCTAGTAACTTCATTCTTGCCACATTTAATGCTTGGCGTTTGGTATCGGCTTCCCCCATGTAAACAACACATTCCAATCCAAATAAAGCAGCAGCGGTAGCTGAGGCAACTCCATGTTGGCCAGCACCTGTTTCTGCAATAATTCTTTTCTTTCCCATTCGCTTTGTTAATAAAGATTGACCCAATACGTTATTTATTTTGTGACTGCCAGTGTGATTTAAATCTTCGCGCTTTAATAAAACTCTCGCTCCCCCGGCATACTGCGAAAATCTCTTTGCATCAGTCAAAATACTTGGCCTACCTGAATAGGTTTTATGTAATTGATTTAGTTCAGCATGAAACTTAGGATCGGACTGAGCCTGGCTATGAGCTTCGGCTAATTCATCTAATGCAGCAATTAGCGCCTCTGGCACAAAGCGCCCACCATAGGGACCAAAGTGTCCCAAAACCATTGATTCGAAATCCTGAATTTTATCTTTTGCCATTAGTGAAGTTTATTGGAAATCTAGCGATTGAGTAGTTCTTTTATCGTATGAACTGGATTACCTGACTTAACGAGAGTCTCACCCACCAAAATGGCATTAGCTCCAAGTGATTCAATTTTCTCCACCTCATCTCTAGTCGAGATCCCTGATTCAGCAACTTTAAGCACATTCTCTGGCAACCTTGGCAGAATCAAATCAAAGACAGTTTTATCAATCTCTAAAGTTTTAAGATTTCTGCAATTTACGCCAATTATTTTGCTGTCAATCTCTAGGGCCGACTCCACTTCCGACATATCATGAACTTCTACTAAGACCTGCATTCCAAGGCCAGTAGCCAACTGAAAGTAATCCCTTAATTTAGACTTTGATAAGCCAGCGACTATAAGTAGCATTAAATCACTACCAATAATTCTAGATTCATAAACTTGGAATTCGGTGACAATAAAATCTTTTCGTAGAACTGGAATACTCACGGCACTTTTTACTGAAACAAGATCTGAAATACTCCCCTTAAACCTTCGTTCTTCAGTCAAAATACTTATGATCTCAGCTCCACCGGCCTGATAGGAGTTAGCTAACTCAACCGGATTAGAAATAGTTGCAAGCGCGCCCTTGCTGGGTGATGAACGCTTCACCTCTGCGATTAAACTAAGTTCTTTCTTGTTCAGTGCCGAATAAGCATCTCGCAAGACAGGTGCTTGGTCTAACTGTTTTTCTAAGATTGATATTGGAACCAGTCTATTATTAACATCTGCTAGAACACCTTCAATGATTTCACTTAGAGCACTATTACTTTCCATCAGTTGGATCCTTTCCCTCAGAAAGTAGATTCCAAGTGTTTTTAGCTTTTGGATCATATCGTTGAGAGCTAGAGCGCTTACTTAACTTGATTATCAAGTAAATAGCGAAAATAATGAGAAAAAAAACTCCTACTAATGATGATTTCATTTAGTAGATATCATTCTATTAGAGGTTGCAATTGCACCTAAGACAGCTGCTGCTTTATTTATACACTCTTGGTTCTCGGTTTTAGGATTTGAATCAGCAACAATTCCTGCCCCCGCCTGCACATATGCCACATTATCTTTTATAACAGCAGTACGGATAGCAATACAAGTATCAATGTTCCCTGTGAAATCTAGATAGCCAATTGTTCCACCATAGATGCCACGTCTGTTAACTTCATTTTCTTCAATTATTTCCATTGCTCGTGGTTTGGGTGCACCAGAAAGTGTACCAGCTGGAAAAACTGCAAATAATGCATCAATTGGTTTCTTGTTTGAAATCAACTTACCAATTACCGTCGAAACAATATGCATTACATGAGAATACTTCTCTATCTGCATGAACTCAGTTACCTCAACTGAACCAGGCTGGCATACTCTTCCTAAATCATTTCTACCTAAATCTACTAACATGAGGTGCTCTGCCCGTTCTTTTGGATCAGATAGCAATTCTTTAGCTCTATCCTCATCTATTTTTTCATCACTACTTCTTGCTCTAGTGCCTGCAATCGGGTGAATCATTACCTTATCTAAAGTAACTTTAACTAGCGCTTCAGGGCTTGATCCAACGACAGATAGGCCATCTTCAAACTTAAATAAATACATATATGGGCTTGGATTTTGATCCCTAAGCACTCGATATAAATCAAAAGGATCTGATTCAACTGGCATCGAAAATCTTTGCGATAAAACTACCTGAAAAGCTTCCCCTGATCTTATTTCTTCCTTAATTAATTCAACTTTTGATATGTACTCGCTATCTTTGGTATTCCTGGAATAAATAGGGTCTATTCGCCCTGGAATTGGTAGAAAGTTTGGTGACTCTTTTTCTGCTAAATCTCTTTCCATCTTATCTAAACGATTCATTGCATTTTCATATGCTTCATCAATTCGCTCATTACTGCCGTCCCAATTAATTGCATTTGCGATTAAGGTTACTACTTCTTCCTGATGATCATACACAGCTAGATCTGAGGTAAGCATCATTGCAATTTCTGGAATATCAATATCTTCTTTGGTGTGAGTTGGTAATTTTTCTAGGCGCCTAACTATTTCATACCCTAAGTAACCAACTAATCCACCAGTTAATGGTGGTAAATCACTTAACTTTGGTGAGCGAAGATGCAGTGTAGAAACTCTTAGTGCTGATAGTGGATCAATACCAAAGGGAGCACCAGCCGGCATCACTCCTCGCCAGTCTGCCAGCCCGTTGGATTCAGTTAAGGTCGCTTCGCTATTTACGCCAATAAAAGAGTACCGTGCCCAAATTCCTGCTTCAGCTGATTCAAGAAGAAATGTCCCAGCTCTGCGGTTTGCTAGTTTGCTATAAATTGAAAGTGGAGTCTCTTTCGAACCGAAGAGTTTTCGTGCAACAGGTATAACGTTATGAGTTGCCGCAAACTGCCTAAATTCGTTAAGGGACATCAGTGTCTTATTCATGTGCTTATTGTGCCTTAGTAGCCCAACGCTTTGTAACTATTATTTATGACAGCGTAACTGGCAAATTTCTTTAAAATATCTAGCAAATCCCGCTTAAAATCTTGTTGTAGCAACTTTAATGAATATAATCCTGATTAAAGAATTAGCTCAACCCACTAGGCAATCTGGACCGAGCACCGTTTTTAAATCAGCACTAAGACTTGGTGAGGAAGTAACTTTCAAAGCCTCGTCTAATTTTAATACAGTACTTTTAGCCCCATCTGCCAATCTCAAGTGAACTTCCCTTCCCCCTGGATGTGAACGCAGAATTTCCTTTACTCGATCAATAACTGGTGGGGTACATCGCGCCATTTCCATTGAAATTACTAAAGGACCAGTTGGCACAATATTCAAATCCGGAATGCTTAAATCCAATGCTGAAACTCTTGGTTGTTCCTCTCTTTTATCTACCCTTCCCCTAATTGCAACAATCCGATCTTCTACTAAATTAACGCCGTGAGTTGAATAAGAATTTGAGAAAAACAGTACATCAATAGCACCTTCTAGATCCTCGACCGTAACTATTGCCCAGGGTGCTCCTTGCTTTGATACCTTTCGTTGAATTTGAGTTATCAATCCGCAAATTGTAATTACTTGATCATGCCCAACTTCAGAAATTTGACTGATCGTAAAGTCAGATACACTTTTTAAGACATGTTCAACCCCAAGTAGTGGATGGTCTGAAACATATAATCCAAGCATTTCCCTTTCATAGCCAAGCAAAACCATTTTGTCCCACTCAGTATTTGGAATATCAAGCTCTACGCCACTAACCGAGGTAGTGGTAGCGGTGCCACCAAAAAGATCAAATTGTCCGATTGATTCAGCTCGCTTGGTTTCAGAAATTGCATCTAAGGCCTCTGGATAAACCATCATCAATCCTCTGCGTGCGTGCCCTAAAGAGTCAAATGCACCAGCTTTGACTAGCGACTCAATACTTTTCTTATTGCAAACAATTGAATCCACTTTCGATAAAAAATCACCAAAATTTAGATACCTACCCTTATCATTTCTATTTTTTATTATTGATGAGACAACATTTTCCCCAACATTTCTAATTGCAGTAAGTCCAAATCGGATGTCTTCACCTATAGGGGTGTATTCGGAGTCTGACTCGTTTACATCAGGAGGTAAAACCTGGATTCCCATACGCCTACATTCGTTCAAATATAGAGCACTCTTATCTTTATCATCTCTAACGCTAGTTAGTAGGGCAGCCATGTATTCCGCTGGAAAATTTGCTTTCAAATAAGCAGTCCAAAAAGATAGCAATCCATATCCTGCACTGTGAGCTCGATTAAAAGCATAATCAGAGAACGGAATCAGTGTTTGCCAAAGTTTTTCTATTGCGTCTTCCGAGAATCCATTTGACTTCATGCCTTGTTCAAAATGGACGAGCTCTTTATCAAGAATTTCTTTGTTCTTTTTTCCCATCGCCTTTCGCAATAAATCCGCTCTACCAAGAGTAAACCCAGCAACTTTTCGAGCGATGGCTAATACCTGCTCCTGATAAACAATTAATCCATAAGTATCTTTCAAAATTTCATTTAATGGCTCCTCTAGTTCAGCATGGATGGCAACCGGAGCTTTACGACGATTCTTGTAATCAGCATATTTATTATGTGAGTCTTCACCCATTGGGCCTGGTCGATAAAGTGCAATCACGGCAGAAATATCCTCAAAACTATCTGGTGCCATAGAGCGCAAAAGGGCTCTAATTGGCGCACTGTCTAACTGAAAAACTCCTAAAGTATCTCCCCTCGAAAGCAATTCAAAAGTTTTCGTATCTTTCAAGGGCAATTCTTCAAGTACAACTTTCTTACCCAAATTCTTCTCTATGTTCACCAAACAATCATCAAGAACAGATAAGTTCCTCAGGCCCAGGAAGTCCATTTTTAAAAGACCAATTGCCTCACATGCTCCCATATCAAACTGAGTAATTACAGCGCCATCGGCCTCTCTGCGATGAATAGGAATAACATCTAATAATGGTTCTTTACTTAAAATTACACCAGCCGCATGAACTCCCCACTGACGCTTTAATCCCTCAATTCCTCGTGCAGTATCAACAATTTTCTTTGAATCAACATCACTTGTATATAGATTTCTAAATTCAGAAGCCTCTGAATATCGGTCATCTTCAACATCAAAGATACCACTTAGAGATATATCCTTTCCCATTACAGAGGGTGGCAATGATTTAGTAAGTCTTTCTCCAAGAGCATATGGATAGCCCAATACCCTGGTTGAATCTTTGATTGCTTGCTTAGATTTAATAGTTCCGTAGGTAATAATTTGTGCAACTCGATCATCACCATACTTTGTTGTTGCATATTGGATCATTTCTGATCTTCTTCGCTCATCAAAATCCAAATCGATATCAGGCATAGAAATACGCTCAGGATTAAGGAATCTTTCAAATAACAGTCCAAATTTAATTGGATCTAAGCCAGTAATACCTAAGGCGTAAGAAACTAAAGAACCAGCGGCTGAGCCGCGACCTGGTCCAACCCTAATTCCAACTTTTCTCGCATGCGAGCACAAATCTGACACAACTAAAAAGTATCCTGGAAACCCCATTTTAATCATTACATCTAACTCAAAATTTAAGCGTTCTTGGTATTCATTGGGTACATTGCCATTTAATTTTTGAGCTAAACCTTTGTTTGCAACTTTCACCAACCAACTATCTTCGGTTTCACCTGCAGGAACTTCAAATCTAGGTAATAGGTTCTCACCCTCGCGCATAGAAATCTCGCAACGTTCGGCAATAATTAAGGTGTTATCGCAAGATTCTGGCAGATCTTTGAAGAGTGTTCGCATCTGAGATGCTGTCTTGAGATAAAACTCAGAATTTTCAAACTTGAACCGCTTTGGATCTGCTAACGTGGAACCAGACTGGATACATAAAAGCACTTCGTGAGCGGCGGCATCATTATGAAATGTATAGTGTAAGTCGTTTGTGGCTAATGGCGGTAAATTTAAATCTTTTCCCAGTCTTAGTAAGTCAGTAAATACTCTCTTCTCAATATCAATTGAGTGGTCCATTAGCTCAAGGAAATAATTTTCAGGTCCAAAAATATCTTTCATATCACTGGCGGCTTTTTTTGCCTCTTCGTAAGCTCCCATTCTTAATCGAGTTTGAATCTCGCCACCGGCGCATCCAGTTGTACCAATTATTCCTGCTGAATACCTTGAGAGTAATTCTCGATCAATGCGTGGTTTGTAATAAAAACCTTCAAGAGACGCTAATGAAGAAAGTTTAAATAGGTTAGATAATCCTCGATTGTTCTGAGCAAGCAATGTCATGTGGGTGTAAGCACCACGAGCCGAAACATCATCCTCTCCGCCATCTGCCCATTTGACTCTACGCTTATCAAATCTTGATTCGGGGGCAACATAGGCTTCAATTCCAATGATTGGCTTAACATTTGCTGATTTTGCAGATTTATAAAACTCAAAAGCCCCGAATACATTTCCGTGATCTGTCATCGCGATAGCGGGCATACCCTGCTTTGCAACTTCTTCAACTAATTCTGTTATTTTTGCAGCACCATCTAACATTGAATATTCAGTATGCACATGAAGGTGCACAAAATTCTCTGAGTTGCTGGAGTTTTTAGGTGAGTTAGACATCGGTGGTGAGATTACTACTGACCCATATTTCTAGCGGGCAATATCCGAAAGTAGGGTAAGTGAGCGTGTCAGATCCTCAGGGTAATCGCATGAAAAGGATATGTGCTGCCCACTGCCTGGGTGAGTAAAGGAAAGGTGCATAGCATGTAGCCACGGCCTGGACACCTTTAATTTTTCAGCTAAAACTGGGTCTGAGCCATAAGTTAAATCTCCAACTAATGGATGATGCAATGCCGAAAAATGAACCCTTATCTGATGCGTTCGACCAGTCTCTAATTCAATTTCTAGCAATGTCACAGCCGGAAATACTTCTAAGGTTTTGTAGTGAGTAATACTTGGTTTTCCATTTGCAACAACAGCAAACCGATAATCTTCGCGAGGGTGCCTATCGATAGGAGCATCAATTGTCCCAACAGTTGGATCCATGTGCCCTTGAACTAATGCATGGTAAATCTTAGCGACACTCCTATTTCTAAATTGATCCTTCAAACTCGAATACGCGGTTTCATTTTTTGCTACAACCATCAACCCAGATGTTCCCACATCTAACCGGTGAACAACGCCTTGCCGTTCAGCTGAACCAGATGTTGCTAGTTGATAACCCGCAGCGAAAATTGCACCTACCACTGTTGGGCCTTGCCATCCAGGGCTTGGGTGCGCTGCAATTCCTACTGGTTTATCAATGACTATGAGAAATTCATCATCATAAATTACTTTTAAACCATCAATTGGTGTTGCAACCAGTTTTGGTTCACTCTTTAATTCTGGAAGTTTTACCTCAATTAATTCACCTGTGACAACTCTGTCTGATTTACCAACTGGCTCCCCCGATTTAAAAATCTCACCAGCTTCAATTAATCCCACAACTACATTTCGTGAAAGGCCAAGCAACCTCGAGATTGCAACGTCTATTCGCTCTTGGTTAAGACCCTCAGGAATCGAAAGATTTCTTACCTCTCGATCACTCACTAGAGGTCCTTGTCCTTGGTAAAGGGTATGTTTTTCCAACTCAAGTATGAAATTACTAGCGCAGCACTGACTACTGATATATCTGCAACATTAAATATTGGCCAATTTGGAAGTTGTATCCAATCAATAACTTCACCTTTTAGACCACCTGGGGTTCGAAATATTCGATCAGAAAGGTTGCCGAATATCCCGCCCAAAGCTAGACCTAAGGCAATTGCCCACTTGGTAGAGGTTACTTTTCTTCCGTAGTAAAAAATCGCAGCTGCAACAATCATGGCAAAAACGGACAAGAATATTGTCGCATTCGAAGCTAAGCTGAAGGCAGCGCCAGAGTTAAATGCAAGTTTTAATTGCAAAAAAGTGCCTAATACCTTTATCGGGCCATCTGCTAAAACATTTAGCGCAATCTCTTTTGTGGAGTAGTCCAGAACAAAAATGGTTAGTGCCGTTGCAGCTAACCACTTACGCTGAATTAAGTTCAGCGTCGTTCCTCTTTTTGTTTGCATACCATACAAAGCGTTGCCCTTGGAAAGACTTGTAATCTTGCCTTCCCAATAAAGTTTCCGCACTCCTCACACTTTCCATAACTTTTGTTGGTAATTCTCTCTAGCGCTCTTTCGGTTTGCTCTACCATATCTCTAGCGTTATAAACTAAAGACATCTCATGTTCTCGTTCAAAAGTTTTTGCTCCGGCATCCGCCTGGTCATCTCCGGCACCAACACCTGCAGCTTCAACCAAGTCTTCCATTTCGGCCTCAGCTATTTCTAATTCCTTCCGCAATCTAACCAAATCTTTTGATAACTCGGCCTTCATGTTTTTTAATTCAGTTGCATTCCAAGCGATCTCCTCAGACTGAACTACAAGTGGGGCTGGTGCAGACTTAATGGGTTTAAGTGCGGCCGATTTTTTAGACTTAATAACTGGCTTTGGTGGTGGCAACATTACTAATCTGCGCTCTTCAACAACTGGTAAAGCGTTGGCATTTGGAATTGTAGAAGTAACTGAAATAGTGGTCGAGGAACCAGTTGTAGATGTTTGTAGTTTTGCTGGAAATGGCTTTCCTGGAGCTTTTTTACCAAGTGGTTTTTTTACCAACTGTGGCTTTACTCTGTTGGCAGATTTCTTAGCAATTTTCTTTACTGGCTTTTTTACAGTTTTATTTGCAGAGGCTTTCTTAGCCGGTGCTTTCTTTGCTACTTTTCTTACTGAACTCTTAGCTTTCTTCTTCATACCTGACTTTGTGCCTTTTGTTGCACTCTTCTTAAATAACTTACTGATAGCCACAATACCCCCCGGAGGGGCAAAGATTATGGCTTGGGTGAAGTAATTACCAACCGCCACCCCCGCCTATGAAAAGCAGTTCTGAAAAACCATATTCTCCGCGTTAGAATGGAGGGTGAGCATGAGCCTAAAGCGCGAAATTAATAGTCTGCCTGCGCAAATCGATCTACCTGCAATGGAAAAGGGTATTTTAGATTTCTGGTCAAAAAATCAAATTTTTGAAAAATCTGTTGCGAATCGAAATGGTGCAAAACGTTGGAGTTTTTACGAAGGTCCACCAACTGCAAATGGCAAGCCTGGTACTCATCACATTGAAGCAAGAGTTTTTAAAGATTTATTTCCACGCTTTCAGACCATGAAGGGCAAACAAGTAATTCGAAAGGCGGGTTGGGATTGCCACGGTTTACCAGTTGAAATTGCAGTGGAAAAAGAATTGGGATTCTCTGGTAAATCAGATATTGAAAAATATGGTGTAGCGGCTTTTAATCAAAAATGTAAAGAATCGGTTCAGCGCCATGTCGGCGAGTTTACCGAAATGACAAGACGCATGGGTTTTTGGGTTGACTTTGAAGATGCATATTGGACTATGTCACCAGAATATATTGAAAGCGTTTGGTGGTCATTGCAACAAATCTGGAAAAAAGGTTTGTTAGTCCAGGATCACCGCGTGGCGCCATATTGTCCAAGGTGCGGTACTGGCTTATCCGATCACGAATTAGCACAAGGGTATGAAACTATTAAAGATCCATCAGTTTATGTGCGCCTACCTGCATTATCTGGAAAGTTAGCAGAATTAAATGCTAGCTTATTAATTTGGACTACGACTCCCTGGACCTTAGTATCTAATACTGCTGTTGCTGTTAATCCAAAAGTTGAGTACCAGGTTATTGAGATAACAAACGAGGACAAAATTGAGAGATTAGTCGTGGCTTCTGATCTCGCATCAGTTCTAGGCGAGGACCGAAAAGTTATTGCTACCTTTAACGGAACAGAGCTAGAAAATACAAAGTATCAACGACCATTTGAACTTATTGAAATTGAAAATGCTCACTTTGTAGTTCTTGCCGATTATGTAACAACCGAAGACGGCACTGGATTAGTTCATCTGGCACCCGCATTTGGTGCAGATGACTTAGAGGTATGTCGCCGGTACGGCCTGTTGGTTGTAAATCCCATAAACGCAGATGGCCACTTTCAAAATCAAATTGAGCTAGTGGGTGGAAAATTTTTTAAGGACGCAGACAAAGATTTGATTAAGGATCTTAAGTCCCGTGGGTTGATGTTTAAGAGTTCGCAATTTGAGCACTCTTACCCTCACTGCTGGCGTTGCCACACTGCACTGATGTACTACGCTCAGCCCTCTTGGTATGTTAAAACTACCGCAATTAAACAAGAGTTACTGAGAGAGAACTCAAAAACTGATTGGCATCCAGAGACCATAAAAACTGGTCGATTCGGTGATTGGTTAGATAATAATATTGATTGGGCAGTCTCTCGAAATAGGTATTGGGGAACCCCCTTGCCAATTTGGCAATGCGATAATAATCATGAGATTTGTATTGGCTCTCTCTCTGAATTGGGTGCGTTATCTGGCCAAGAATTGAGTGATTTAGATCCTCATCGACCATTTGTTGACGATATAAAGTTTAAGTGCAGTGAATGTTCAGCGACCATGAGCAGAGTTTCTGAGGTAATTGATTGTTGGTATGACTCAGGCGCCATGCCATTTGCGCAATGGGGATACCCACACAAAAAAGGCTCCCAAGATCAATTCAAATCGGCATATCCTGCCGACTTTATTTGTGAGGCCATTGATCAGACTAGAGGTTGGTTTTACACCTTAATGACCATTGGGACTGTGGTATTTGATAAGTCATCTTACAAAACGGTTCTATGCCTTGGACATATTTTGGATAAAGATGGCAGGAAAATGAGTAAGCATCTTGGAAATGTTTTAGAGCCCGTACCCTTAATGGATCAACATGGAGCTGATGCAGTGCGTTGGTACATGTTGGCTGCAGGTTCACCATGGAGTGCAAGGCGAGTTGGCCATGATGCAATTACGGATGTTGTAAGAAAAACACTTTTGACTTACTGGAACACAATTTCATTCTTCACACTTTATGCAAATGCCTCAAATTTTGTTGTTTCAGCGCTATCTAGTGATCAGACATTGATGGATAGATGGATAATTTCCGAGCTAAACAAATTAACTAGAGATGTTGACGTTGCTTTAGAAAATTTTGATTCTCAAACGGCAGGTGCATTAATTGCTACATTTATTGATGATCTATCAAACTGGTATGTGCGTAGATCTAGACGCAGATTTTGGGATGGCGATGAGAGTGCTTTAAATACACTATATTTTTGTTTGAAGAATTTGACTCTTCTGTTGGCCCCAATGGTTCCCTTCATCTCTGAGTATGTCTGGCAAACTTTAATTCGAATTGCTGAGGATGATCAAACTGAGTCAGTTCACCTTGCAGACTTTCCTAATTCATCAGCTAAATTAATAGATGAAAAACTTTCTGCATCAGTCTCACTTTCTCGTAGGCTGGTCGAGCTCGGTAGGGCGGCACGTGCAGAATCGGGTGTAAAGATTAGGCAACCCCTCTCTCGAGCCTTGGTTTCAGCATCTGGATGGGAGTTAATCTCAGAGGAAATTCGAACTCATATTTCTGAGGAACTGAATATTCTTCAGCTTGATGGGATTCATGTTGCGGGTAAGGGTTTAGTAGATATTTCTATTAAAGCAAATTTCAGAACACTGGGAACAAAGTATGGCGCGGACGTACAATCAATTGCCAAACAAATTTCTTCAGCAGATGCTGTTGCCATGGTCAAACAATTGAGATCAAGCAATAACTATGATTTGGCTGTTGAGGTTTCAGGAACTTCTAAAATTTTCCCAATTGACATTGATGATTTAGTAATTACAGAAACACCAAGAACTGGTTGGTCAGTTTCATCTCATAATGGCGAAAGTTTGGCATTAGATCTTGAACTGACTCCAGAGCTAGTAAGACTAGGTTTAATTCGAGAAGCTATTCGAGCAATTCAAGAAGAGCGAAAGCGGATAGGTCTTGACGTTAGTGATCGAATCATTGTTACTTGGAGTGCTCCAAAAGAGTTAGCCGATGCTATTAATTCTGCTCAAAATGAAATTAGCGCTGAGGTTCTAGCTACCAAAATGAATCAAGTTGCAGATAAGAAACTAGTAACAAACGAGTTGGGACTTGGATTGAAGCTAGCAAAAAGTACTTAAAGAATTACCACTAATCTAATTAATAATTGCACCACAAAAAAGACAACTATAAAAGATAGATCCAAAGCAATTCCTCCCAATTGTAAGGGTGGGACAAATTGTCTTGTGAAGGCTAATGGTTTGTCAGTTAATGAATAAACTATTTCAGCAGCTGCTAAAACTGCACCTTTTGGTCGCCAATCAGGCTTGAACATTCGAACATAATCCAAAATCAAACGTGCAATTAGTGCAAACAAAAAAATGTTCAAGAACCAATAGATTAAGGTGAGTATCAATCCCATAACAACACTGAAGGCGAATTAGCTTTGATTAAAAAAACTAGCCTGTGCAGCTGAATTCTTATCTTCCACACTTACTGAAACATTTGGCGGTGTAAGTAAAAAGACCTTGGGCGTTACTCGTTCAATACTGCCATGGTGACCAAAAACTAGACCCGATGCAAAGTCCACTAATCGCTTACGCTCTGTCTCTTCCATGTCGCTTAGATTCATAATTACGGGTTTACCTTGACGATAGTGTTCGCCGATTAATCTTGCTTCGCTGTAAGTCCTTGGCGTCAAAGAAATAATATGATCCATAATTTTATTGGAATCAGCATGCGGCAATAACTCTACATTAGAATGATTTAATCTCTTATTTTCAGATCTTACAAGTCTTGGTGAACGTTGAGCAGTTTGATTTGTTCCATGATCCAACTCTTCCTCATCCATAAGACCGAGGTAACCTGCGACTTTTTTGAAAGCACCAGCCATGACCAAATTTTATTCGCTTAAGTACCGATTTCCGAGGATTGAACTACCTATTCGTAGATGTGTCGCACCGTATAAAAGTGCGGTCTCAAAATCACCGCTCATGCCAGCCGAGAGCAACTTGGCCTGCGGAAATTTGTGTTTAAAATTACTATGAATCATCTGAACTCTCTTGAAGGCTTGATCTGCTTCAATACCTAACGGAGCAACAGCCATGAGTCCGGCAATAGATACCCCTGGTAGCTCTGATATCTCTGAGGCTAAATTTTCCAATTTAATCGGATCTATGCCTCCTCTAGATTCAACTGGGGAATCTAGTGATACCTGCAAAAAAATAGACATGGGCTTTATCTGACATTGGTCAGAAATAATTTTTGCGTATTTGAATTGATCAACTGAATGTATAAAATCTGCCCACTTGCAAATAGATTTTAATTTATTGCTTTGAATTTGTCCCTGAAAATGCCAATTAATGTCTTCGGGAAGCTGTTCTGCTTTTTTACTTGCCTCCTGATCACGATTCTCACCAAACTCTCGCTCTCCTAGCGCGTAAAGAATTTCAAGATCGCCGACCTCAAAAGTTTTAGTAACAACTACCAGAGTGATATCAGCTAAATCTCTCTGCGCCTTTTGGGCCGCAACTGCAATTCTCTCCTTCACGTTCTCTAGATTATTTCTAATTTCTATTTTGCGATTCATAGGGCGATAACCCCAACCTGACGAGCATCATCTTTTCTAGCCCGGTATGAAAAATACCTTTGATTTTCCATAGTACAAATATTCAAATTCTCAACAGGAATGCCAGCCAGCTGCTCCTTAAGGCCTGCAAAAAGATTAAGGTAATTCTTCTTGCCACCAGTTGCCGGATGGGTTTGGTGTATTTGTGTAGCCATCTGCTCACCTACTTCATAGCAATCACCACAAATATGTGGGCCAACCACCCCAGTAATCTGTTCACTGCTTAGGGTTTTCATTTTCTCAACAGTCTTTAGGGCAACTTCATTGAGTAAACCCTTACGACCGACATGTACCGCTGCTACTACATTTTTTGAATACAAAAGTAAGGGCATGCAATCTGCAACCCTGACCGCCAGAGCAAACTCCTTGCTGGGGCTTATCAGTGAATCGGTATCTGCTTGAAGTATACCTATCTTGGAAACAACTGAAACATTATTACTGTGACTCTGTTGCATATATTGCACGGGCATTCCAATTAGATCCTCTAATTTTTTCCTGGTAGGTGGACATAGAGGATCTGCAAGTGAGCCAAATTCTTTTGCCGTAAAAAGCAGTCGAGCCATAAAGGCTTCTACCGCATGAAATCAGGTATATCGATTTCGTCTTCAGCTATCAGGTCTTCAAAAGTAATGCGCTTTTTGGGACGCTCAGAGTTATCGATGCCAATATCTAACGCGACCGCAATTGGATCATTGGCAGCAATTGGATCTGCTTCGCCACTAATTGTTGTAGTATCAATTACTGGCATTGATACGCGCTTAGGTTGGCCACCATCAAAGCCAGCTGCGATTACAGTAACGCGGACCTCATCACCTAGAGCATCATCAATTACCGTTCCATAAATTATGTTCGCATCAGGGTGAGCCGATTTGGCCACCATCTCTGCGGCTTCAGATATTTCGAATAGCCCCAAATCTGATCCACCCGCGATAGAGAGCAATACACCATGTGCACCGTCGATTGAAGCTTCAAGAAGTGGGCTAGAAATCGCTAACTCAGCAGCTCTAATTGATCGTGCCTCCCCCCTTGCTGATCCAATACCCATTAATGCTGAACCTGCACCAGCCATTACACTTTTTACATCAGCGAAATCTAAATTAATTAATCCAGGAGTAGTAATTAAATCGGTAATTCCCTGAACACCAGAGAGCAAAACTTGATCAGCAGTTCTAAATGCCTCCAATGCACTTATTGAACGATCCGATATTGCAAGCAAGCGATCATTAGGAATTACTATTAAAGTGTCAACCTCGGTTCGTAAGTTTTCAATTCCTTCTTCAGCTTGTGCAGTTCTGCGTTTACCTTCAAAGGTAAAAGGTTTAGTAACTACACCAACAGTTAATGTACCTAAATCTTTCGCGACCTTCGCAACTATTGGAGCACCACCAGTTCCTGTTCCACCACCTTCACCTGCGGTAACAAAGACCATATCTGCACCACGTAAAACTTCTTCAATCTCATCAATGTGATCGAGCGCGGCTTGGCGTCCTATTTCCGGAGCGGCTCCTGCACCAAGTCCTCTGGTTAGTTTTCTACCAATATCTAATTTCACATCTGCATCTGACATGAGTAATGCTTGTGCATCTGTGTTTATCGCTATGAACTCAACGCCTTTTAATCCAACATCAATCATTCTGTTGACTGCATTAACTCCGCCGCCACCAATACCAACGACTTTAATTACAGCTAAGTAATTCTGCGGTGTTGCCAATTTGCGCCTCTTCCCTAGCCTTAACCCTCAAGTTGAGAGTTAAAGTTAATGCCTTCTGATTAAGCAAAAGTAGGCATTAAGTAGGAACCAATCAAACACCGACACGATCTTTTAATTAATTTAAATTTTCAAAACTTCGTTAGATTTTCATCAAAATCCAAGCCCATCAGAAAGCCCTAAATTAACTGACAATTGGCAGATCTGGACGAGATAAATTCACCATTTTCACACCCTTGTTTTCTGGCAATTCCAGCAATGCATTTAATACCCTGCATTTTTGCTCAATTTGTTGAATTAGACCCCAATCAATTTGCACAGATGCGCCGTTAAATCTGGTATTCATTTGGACCAGGCCAGTATCGGTAACAGTTAATGAAACCAGATTGGTAATTAGCTCACTCATCTCAGGTGGGATTTGGTTGATCAAAAGCGCAGCCGATTTTAGGTTTGATTTACTTGGATCTTGAAGAATAACTAGTGGCAATCGATCCTGCGCTGCTAATTGGGTAGCAGAAGTAGGTTTGAATATATCCCCTGAATCATCAAAATTGATGGCGAAATCTTGATCCCCTGTAGTTCTTGCAACTGCAATTTTTTCACTAATCGAAATAATTATGGATCTATCTAACCATCTCCGAGCCACATTAACTGAATCTATCCAATCTAACTGCTCAAGCGATCCTTGAATTGCACGAGTTTCTACTCTTGCAATCTTTGATCCAATGGTGGGTTTAATTGCATCATTAGATAATTTATTTAAGATCTCAGTTTGGGCCATACTCCCCCGGACTTCAAAAGACTTGACAGTAAATAATGGAGACCAACCAAGTAGATAAGCAGCTATCGAAACCAGCAAAATCACTAAGCCTGAAAATAGGATCGGGCGCCTTTTTTTAATTGTTATTTCCATGAAACTATAGAGCAGAAATTGCTTGTAAAATTGGCTGTGCTAATGAGTTAACATCCCCAGCGCCTAAGGTAATTATCACATCTCCATTTTTAGCATTCTTTGATATCTCTTCAACTACTTTGATCATTGATGGCTCAAACTTGACTTTATCTGAACTCATTTCTTTTGCAATCATCAAGGACGATACTCCGGGGATAGGAGATTCGCTTGCAGCATACACTTCTAGTAAATAAGTAAAATCTGCCAAACTTAAGGATTCACTAAATTTTTTGGCAAATACTGCTGTTCTTGAATATCGGTGTGGCTGAAAAACTACTATTACCCGACCGGACTGCGCTAAGTTTCTTGCTGCAGTTAATGTTGCATTTATCTCAGTTGGGTGATGGCCATAGTCATCAATAACCTTAATTCCAGAGACTTCACCTCTTAATTCAAAACGACGTCTAGTCCCCGTGAAACTCTTCAACCCAATTAGCATTTTTTCTTCACCTACCGACAGTGCGCTGCCCGTCGCAAAAGCAGCAAGTGCATTTAATAGATTGTGTTTTCCCACCACCGATAGGTTCAATTCCCCCACTTTTCGACCGGAATTTGTGATCGTCGCAACTGAGGTTGTGGGAGCTAAATGGATTCGATCGATCTTAAAATCATTATTGGCCCCCTCACCATACAAATAGACTCTTAAATCATCGCGAGAAACTCTGTTGAGTAATTGCTTTACGCCCGCATCATCTCCACACGCAACCAAGAACCCATTTTGTTTAACTGATTTCACAAAATCTTCAAATGCAAGAAACACCTGTTCTTCACTATTGAAATGGTCTACATGATCGAGCTCGATATTGGTGATGATGGCACCGTTTGGCTTATAGGACAGAAATGAACCGTCAGATTCGTCCGCTTCAGCTACAAATACTGATCCACTACCGCTATGTGCATTTGTGCCAGCTGTATTGATTGTGCCACCGATTGCAAAAGAGGGATCAAGTCCGGCTGATTGCAATGCCACAGTAAGCATGGCTGTGGTTGTAGTTTTTCCATGAGTACCTGCAATTGCTACGGAAATAGATTCAGACATCAACCATGCAAGTGCCTCAGCCCTTGCAGCGATTGGAATTCCCTTTAATTTAGCAATGGCTAACTCTGGATTTGTATCACTGATTGCAGAAGACATAATCACTAATTCACAATCTTTTAAATTATTTTCGTTATGCCCAATGAATATTTCTGCTCCTAATGCTCGTAATGACTTAATTACTGCTGAATCATTCTTGTCTGAGCCTGATACAGCAAATCCCTTTGCAAGCATTATTCTGGCGATACCGCTCATTCCAGAGCCACCAATACCAATAAAGTGAATTCTAGTTGCACCTAACTTCTCTAGATCGATACTAGAACTGGTACTCATGCTATTTTTCTACCTCTTCGATGATTGCCGTACCAATAATCTGGCTTGCATCAAATTTTGGAATTGAAAGGGGTTTGTATTCTCTAGATGTTCGCCAAATTTCATCCCAGTTACTAATTAGCCAGTCAGCATTGAACTTATTATCATCTATTACCTGAGCTGCGCCGATAGTTTGCAAATCTAAGGCGTTTGCTGATTGCTCACCATTTCCAATAGGCAATGGAATTAGGATTGCAAATTTTCCTACCGCTGCTAGCTCAGCACAGGTTAGGGCACCACTTCTAGCAATCACTAAATCACAGGATTGATAAGCGGCTGGCATATCATCTATATATGCCAATGGTAAATAATTTTCAGTACTTGTCGGAAGAGGATTACTTCTTCCGACCGAGTGCACGACCTGAATACCCTTCTCAGTGAAAAATGATAATGTCTGTAAAATGGCTTCGTTGATATGTCTTGAGCCTTGCGAGCCTCCAAATACTAAAATTGTTGGTTTATCAACTGCTAAGCGCCATTTTTCAAGTTGAGAAATTCTAATACTTGATTTAAGTTCTAAAGATTTTCCACTGTTCTCTATAATTTCAGAACGAATCGGCATTCCAATTAATTTGGCATTTCGCCATCTGCCAACTTTATTGCCCGCTCTGCTAAATGCAATAAATATTTCTTTCGCAAATAGCGCTCCTAATCGATTGGCCCATCCAGGAATAGCATTTGCTTCGTGCAAATATATGGGTTTCCGCAGTAATGCTGCAGCAAGATAAATCGGCGGGCTAGCATAGCCACCAAAACCAATAACTAAATTCGCACTTCGACAGATACTTAGTGATTTCCAAGTTGCATAAACTAATTTAAATGGCCACATGATTACTGATGGCGTGAACTGTCGCGGCATCAACACTTTAGGAATGGTCGTTAATTCAAAACCTGCACTAGGGACTAATTGATTTTCTAGTCCGTTTTTTGTGCCTACAAAGCACAGTTGCCAATCGGGCCTAGCTTTTCGTAGCCAGTGCGCAACTGCGAGAGCAGGCTCCACGTGACCTGCGGTGCCACCGCCTGCCAAAATAATTGTTGTTTTCATATAGAGGACCTTCTAATTTGGTTTGCCTTAATTCCATATGAAATCTCTGGGGTTCTTCTAGCCACACCTAAAACAAATCCAACAGCAAGTAAATTTGCAAGTAACGAAGATCCACCATAAGAAATGAATGGCAAGGTAACTCCAATTACTGGAATCAATGATGTAGCCGAACCAATATTGATAGCCACTTGGGCGATAAACCAACATGCAATAGCAGCGGTAGCATATCGCGAGAAGTTATCCTTAGTTTTTAAAGCAACTCTTACTATCGCGTAAATAAGAGCTGAATAAAGTCCTAAAACAAGTAACGAACCGAGCAAGCCCAGCTCTTCACCAATTACCGAAAAGATAAAATCTGTATGGGCCTCAGCCAAATTAGCCCACTTTTGTTTACTGGCGCCTAAACCACTACCCCATAAACCACCACTTGCCAATCCCATAATGCTATGAGCTGGTTGCCACCCAGAAAATTTATAATACCTTTCATCAAATGGATCAAAAAGCGCAGCGAATCGATCCATCCGATAAGGACTACTGAAAACAAACACACTACCAATAACAATTCCGGTAACAAATACTGATAGAAAAAGTTTCAAAGGTGCCCCAGCTATAAACAAAATACCTATGAATATCATTAGAATTAATAATGCCGTGCCTAAATCTTTCTGAATCAAAATAATTAATGCCATAACCCCTATTGCAGGTAGTAGGACCAAGAGGCTGCTACTACCATTACGATTTGTGTCAATATTTTTAAGCTGATAGGCACACCAAAGAATTAGACCAAGCTTTGCAAATTCAGATGGCTGTAAAGTAAAACCCCAGAATTCAATCCAGTTTCTATTTCCTTTAACATCCTTGCCAAGAAAAGAAACAAAGGGCAATAAAAGAGTAAGAATTGAAACTGTAAGTGAAATTCTTGCAATCCTAAGCCAAACTGTGCCCCGAACTTTATAGGCCCAATATGCTGCTGCGGTGCCAATTATCAAAAAGAAGAATTGACGTGTGAAAATAGAGTATGAGTTACCGTTTTCCTGCAAAGACGTAACTGTCGAAGCAGATAAAACCATGGTTAGACCAAGAGCTACTAGAAATACTGTACTCCAGAGGATCAAATAGAAAGGCAGTTCTGGTCGCGCAAAAATTTTAGAGTATCCACTGTTTTCAAGGCTTTGCTTCATTTAGCTAACTCCCGAACAGCCGCTGAAAACAATTCCCCTCTTTCAGCATATGAAGCAAACTGGTCCATAGATGCGCAGGCAGGAGCAAGTAAAACCGTGTCTCCGGGTACTGCAATGGACTTTGCGTGACTTACCACTTCCCACATTAGTTGTTTTGAATCAGTGCTTTTTTCAAATTTCTTTATTGGTACGCTCTTTGAAAATTTTACAAAAGTATCAGCAATCAATTCTTTGTCTTCACCAATTAGTAAAACAGACTTAATTCTATTTGAACATCTTTGAACTAATTCATCCATACTTGCACCCTTGGCAAGGCCGCCTGCAATCCAAATGATATTGAAATTCGAAAGCAGAGATGCAATTGCTGCATGAGGATTAGTTGCTTTCGAATCATCAATCCACCTAACACCGCCTGCCTCAAGAACTAACTCCATACGATGGTGATCAGGGGTGAACTTACTTAATCCGGTTTTAATATCTTTGTTATCAATACCAATTGCTAGAGCAAGGGCGGCTGCTGCAAGCGCATTGGATACATTGTGAGGCACTGGAGGCTTCACATCAGCCAACTCAGCAATCTCGTGCGCATGATCTTTTGAGCCAGCAAAAGCCCGATCAACTAGTAATTCCTCGACCAGACCTAACTCACCTTTACTAGGTGTGGAAAGTGAAAACCAAATGACCTCTTGATTTTTTAATTTGGTAGCCAATATAGGATCACTCTTATTTGCAATTATCACCTTTGAATGAGTTATGAGCTTTAACTTTGCCGCAAGATATTTTTTATAAGTTCCGTGCCAGTCAATATGGTCCTCAGATATATTGAGCAACGCTATCGCCTCAAACCTTGCAATATTACTCCACTCAATTTGAAAAGATGAAAGTTCTAGCGCTAAGTAATCGAAAGGCTCTTGCCGGCACACCGCTTCAATTACAGTTTCACCAACATTGCCGCAAGCTTTACCCTTTATGTTGGCAGAGTTAAAAATAGATTCAACCATCTTGATTGTTGTGGTTTTGCCATTAGTGCCTGTAAGTGCGATCCATTTCTGATTTGGAGCTAAGACATTCTTTACCTCCCAGGCAAAATCAATCTCACTGATTATTTGTGCTCCACTTTTGCGAAGATCTTTTATGACTTGATGTTCTAACCGCCATCCTGGAGAAACAACTGCTAGATGAATTTCATCAGGAATTGTATTAACCACACCACTTTGGCTATTTTTTTTCTCATCAAAAACAACCACCTTAGCGCCAAAGTTACTTAATGCCTTCTGGACGGCCATCCCAGTGACTCCTGCACCAACTACAAGGCAATTTTTACCATTTAAACTTTCAATAAAATTCATATTACAGCGCTACCCACTGCGCATAAAACAAACCAAGTCCGGCAGCAACACCAAGGCTGGCAATAATCCAAAATCTAATAACTATTGTTACTTCGCCCCAGCCTATTAATTCAAAATGATGCTGGAGTGGTGCCATTTTAAAAACTCGCTTACCTCCAGATATTTTAAAGTATAAAACTTGAATTATTACCGATGCAGTTATAAGAACAAAAATGAACCCTAATACTGCAAGTAATAATTGAGTTCGCAATGTGATCGCAATACCCGCTATTGCGCCACCTAGTGCTAAGGAACCAACATCACCCATGAATATTTTTGCAGGAGATGCATTCCACCATAAGAATCCACCACATGCACCAGCAAACGCGGCAGCCAAAACAGCTAAATCAAGTGGATCCCTTACAGCGTAACATTTAACTCCGGGTGAAATAGCACAGCTTTGTCCAAACTCCCAAACTCCTATCAAGATAAATGAGGTAAACACCATTACGGCAGCACCAGTTGCTAGACCATCTAATCCATCAGTTAAGTTGACGCCATTACTAGTTCCTAAAACCATAACTATTACCCAAAGTATTACTACTGCTAATGCAAGCTTGATTGAAGTGTCTCTTACAGTAGATAAATAACTTGAAATAGGCGTTAGTCCAGTTTCATCAGGAAATTGCAAACCTGCGTATCCAAAGGCGCCAGCTACTACTGCCTGACCCAATAATTTTTGTTTGGCATTCAATCCAAGAGATCTCTGCTTGGCTACCTTTAACCAATCATCAACAAACCCGACAATTCCTAAGCCAACTACCAGTCCAATTACTAACAGTGCAGAGGTGGTGGTTGCAATCCCAGTAATTAAATGGCTTACAAAGTACCCAACTAGCATGGCAGCGATTAATGCCAATCCACCCATGGTCGGTGTACCCCTCTTTACATGATGTGAAGTTGGGCCATCATCGCGAATGATTTGGCCATATCCTTTTTTTGCTAATAATCTAATAAGTCCAGGCGTTGCAAAAAAAGCAAAGATGGCTGAAATTCCACCCGAAAGTAGTATTCCTCTCACAGTCGCTCTCCATTCCATCTTAAGTTTATCGCTTGGGCTAAATCTTCAAATTTTTCTGACCTTGAAGCTTTTAATAAAACAACATCCCCTACTGAAAAGTTATCGACTAACTGTAAAACAGCGCTTACATCTGAGCAGTTATGAAAGAGCATATGTTTGGTATTTTTTTGATCGCCCGCCATCTTATATAGATCAGTTCCTACACTCACTAAATGATCTACACTTAAATCACTGCAAAATTTAACAATTTCCTTATGTGCTGAAATTTCGATTGAGCCTAATTCATGCATCTTTCCAAGAATTGCCCATGAAGATCCACCGCTTTCTTGGCTAAGTAGAACCAGGGTTTTTATAGCGGCTCTCATGCTTTCTGGATTAGCGTTGTAATAATCATTTATAAATTGAATTCCTTTAGTTTCCGTAACTTCCATACGCCACTTGCTACTTGGTTTTGCTAGTGTAAGCCCAGTAGCGATATTCTCATTAGATACTTCCAAGGCATAAGCTGCAGCAGAAGCAGCAAGAGCATTTGGTATTTGCTGCTCTCCAATAACTTGAAGTGAAACTGAATTTCTGCCGCTTGGAGTAACTAAATCAAAGTGTGCATACCCACCGTGTATTTCTACATCTGCGGCTCTAATTTCTTGTTGATCACCAAATGAAATCTTTCTTATGGACATACCATCGGCCATTTTTGGAGTCCAAGAATCGTAACTTCCTAAAACTGCAGTTGCACTATTGCTCAAACCAGCAATGAGCTCTCCTTTTGTTCTTGCTATTTTTTCTACAGACCCAAACTCGCCGATATGTGCTGTGCCAACTACTAAAACTACACCTACATCAGGTTCTGCAACCTTAGTTAGTTTTAAAATATCACCTTCGTGCCTAGCCCCCATTTCTAAAATACAATACCTAGTATTTTCCTTGCATCTTAGGATAGTAAGTGGTACGCCAATTTCTGTATTTAAGTTTCCTTCAGTTGCTACAGTTTCTCCTAATTGTCTTAAAATTGAGTATAAAAACTCTTTTGTCGTTGTTTTCCCTTGAGAACCAGTTATACCAATAACCTTCAATCCTTGAATGTTATTTCGTACATAATTAGCAATCGCTAGTAGAGCTAGACCAACATCTTTTACTAAGACTGATGGTGCATCAATGCTTTTTGAAACAATAGCGAATGCTGACCCATTTTCAATTGCTTCAGTAACAAAATCATGACCATCGACTTGAGCACCCTTAAAAGCTACAAAAAATGTACCATTTGTTGCTAACTTTGAATTAATAATAGGTAGTTGATCTATAACAAATTCCTCTGGAATGTTACTTAGCTTTCCATCAACAATATCGGCAAACTTCTTGGCTGAAATACTGATCATTGGCTACTCACCTGCTTAATCGCATTAGCCAACTCAATTCGATCATCAAATGGATAGGTGGTGCCGCTAATCTCTTGACCTATCTCATGGCCTTTCCCAAGAATGACTACACAATCTCCGGCTTTAGCCTGCTGACAAGCAAATAAAATAGCGGCTTTTCGATCACTAACTACCGAGCCTTTTAGTTTTACATCTAGGCCATCTGTCATTTCCTTAAGAATTTGCTCGGCAGATTCACCCCGTGGGTTATCGCTGGTAAATATTGGCAGATCACTTTCATTAAATAAGGCAGCGCCCATTAATGGCCTCTTAGCCTTATCTCTTTCACCACCACAGCCTAAAACCGATATCACTTTACCGGTAGTGAAATTCCGAACAGCTTTTAACACCCTTGTCACCGCATCCGGCGTGTGAGCATAATCTACTAAAGCAGTAAATCCTTGTCCCAAATAAATTTGCTCCAGTCTGCCTGGTACCGACTTTAATTTCGATAAAGAATTAGAAATCTGTAAATCAGACAGTCCAGTCAAACTTGCTGAAACAACTGCAAGAAGTAAATTATCTAAATTAAATTCACCCTTAAATCCAAAATTTCCAGAAATATTATTGCCAAATTTACTGCTTATCTCAACCTCGTATCCGAAATCTTTTGAAATTACTTTCGAGAAATACCAATCAGCAGTATTACCTATTCTTGAGATTGTTAATTTAGGAATTTTAGTGATTTTTAGCAACTCAACTCCATAAGAATTGTCAATATTTATAAGTGCTTGTTCAGCATACTCCTCAGTAAATAATGTGGCTTTTGCCCTAAAGTAATTTTCCATGTTAATGTGATAGTCAAGATGATCTTGAGTTAAATTTGTAAAGCCAGCAACCTTGTACCTACATCCTTTTATTCTTAATTGTTCAATTGCATGGCTACTTACCTCCATGACCAAATGTTTTATGCCTTCTTTCACCATTTGTGCTGCGACTTGCTGAAGTTCATTAGCTTCAGGTGTAGTTTTAGTTCCAGGTTCAAAGTTAGACTTAAAGCGCGTGCCCAGCGTTCCGATTAATCCAGAACTAATACTATTAAGCTCCCATAGCTGATTAATTAAATCAGTCGTAGTAGTTTTTCCATTGGTGCCAGTAATTCCAACAGAGGTAAGTTTTTTAAATGGATAATCAAAAAACCATGCAGAAAGTTCCCCGAGTATTTGACGAGGTGAAGCACACACAAAACTTGGAATAGAAGAATTAATTGGAATGTCACTAAGGACTGCTACTGCCCCATTTTTGATTGCAGTATCTAAAAAATTTGATCCATGGGTTTTAGCCCCTGGTAGCGCTACAAATAGATCACCTTTTTGAATATCTTCTGAATTTATTGAGATACCAGTTACTTCAATACTTTTATTAAATATTTCAGAATCAAAATCTGCTAATTGCTTTGTAGCGCTGATAGAAGTGGGTGACATCATTTTATGCCCCAGCCTTCTTAGAATTTTTATTGGCTAGTATTTTACTTTTTAAAGCTGCTTCAGTTAGCGATAGGTGTGTCTCAGATACAGGTGTAGGTTTTATCCGCTGATTCTGAAGTACAAAACTCATAACTTTTTTGAATACTGGACCTGCAAGCACCCCACCCCAGTGCATTCCCTTTGGATCTTGAATAGTTACATTAACTACGTATTTTGGTTGATCAGCGGGAGCAAAGCCGATAAATGAAGCGGTATATCCGCTGTAGCAGCCGCAATTTGAGTTATATCTTTCTGCGGTTCCGGTTTTACCAGCAACACGGTATCCCTCAATTGCAGCAGATGGCGCGGTACCGTTTGGAGAAACAACACTTTCCATCATTTTGCGAAGACTTTGAGCGGTTTGCTGACTTAGTACTTGAATAGATTCAGATTTTTCTGAAGCTGTAAACTTTCCAGTTTGATCAACTAATCCCGCCAAAATTGTTGGTTTTACCCGAACACCATCATTTGCAATAGTGGCAAATACTGAAGTAGCTTGCATCGCAGTTACTGAATAACCCTGACCAAATGCAATAGTAGGTAGTGATGTACCAGACCAATCCTTGACTGGGTGCAAAATTCCAGCAGACTCTCCAGGCAATTTTGAATTTGTATTTTCACCAATACCAAACTTTTTCAAGTAGCTATAAAGAGCATACTTGCCTAACACTTGGCCGAGTTTGATGGAACCTGTGTTACTCGAAACTGCCAATAACCCAGTAGTAGTAAGTCTTTGTAGTGGATGTTTTTCATGATCTCTGAATGTTTCACCAGCAACTTGTAATGAATAGGGAATTGAAAAAACTGTATTTGGAGTAACGAGCTTTTCCTCTAGCGCTGCGGCCACAGTTATTACTTTGCCAGTTGATCCGGGCTCATAGACTTCCTGTACCGAAGGATTTCGTAACCTATTTTGGGTAATACTTTCTGAGTTATTTGGGTCAAATGTAGGAGCACTAGCTTGAGCTAAAATATGGCCAGTTTTTGGATCCATAACAATTACAGTGCCTGATTCAGCTCTTGCTGCTGCCACCGCTTGACTTATTGCATTCTGGGCTACCCATTGAACATCTCGATCAATTGTCAGTCGAATACTTGTGCCTGATTTTGTCTCGATACGAATCTGCTCAGAACCAGGAATAATATTTCCGCGCCCATTTGCATAGACATATTTTCCATTGGTTCCAGTGAGGATTGAATTTAAACTACTCTCAATACCAGATGCGCCAGCTCCCTGATCATTGATAATGCCTACTAAAGAAGAACTCAATTTCCCAGTTGGATACTCTCTAATATAACTACGCTCAGGGACAAATCCACCGATTCGCTTACTTATTCCTTCTGGTGTTTTTAAAATTGCAATGTTATAGGCGGTAAGAGCGGCGTAAACATCTCGCCATTTTGAAGGTTCTATATTCTTTGCTATCAACACATAGCGCCGCTGGCCAGTTAGGTTTAGAATTAATTCAGACTCATTTAAGCCAAGTATTGGTGCAACTAGTTTTGCAGCATTTATTGGATCATTTACAACCGTTTGATCAACGGCAATGTTTATAGCCGAAATACTCCTAGCTAGCTCCACACCGTTCTTATCAAAAATAGCACCTCTAGGCGCTAGCAAGGTCGCTGATTTATTTAATTCAATATCTACTTTTTCAACATACTCTTGGGCACGAATTGCTTGAATTTCAATTAATCTTAATCCGAACAACATCATTATAATAATTAAAACGGCTACTACTTTTCGAATTCTGTCTTGAACTATCTGATCTTGGCTCATTGTCCACCCACACTTAGGTCTAGAAAGTATGGTTGCTTGGCAGCAATCATTCCTAAATTATTTGCACTCTCTGCTAGTTGATCTGGGGCTGACTTTTTAGCAACCTCCTTAAGTATCGATTCTCGCTCATCTTTCAAAATTTGTGCTTGAACTTTTAATTCACTTAATTTGAAGGCATCTTGAGCGAGCGCAGTATTAATCACCAGTAATGCAAAAAGCCCTAAGGTAAAAATAGTGGCGAGAATAATGCCAAAAGTGCGATCGGCAACTGCCTGGCCTGACTTAACCTCCGGTACTAATTTAAGAACAACTTTGTTAGTTTGCTCTTGTACAACTTTACGTGAGATTTTGAGCGCAGGTGCTAATTCAAAAATAGCCATTAAGCAGCCACCCGTTCAATAGCGCGTAGCCTCATTGACTGCGATCTTGGATTACTTATTTGCTCACTTTCAGCAGAAGATTCACTGCCACTAACCAATAATCGGTAATGGGCAGCTGAATTAGGTAAATCCATTGGTAGACCACGTGGAGTTTTTGCGGCACTAACTTGATTAAAAAATCGCTTCACAATTCGATCCTCTAAAGATTGATAAGACATCACTACTAAGCGTCCGCCAATATTTAATGCTGATAATGCCTGCGGAATTGCCCGCTCTAAGATCGCTAACTCCTGATTGACCTCAATTCGTAGTGCCTGGAAGGTACGTTTAGCTGGATTGCCACCGATCCGGCGGGCAGCCGCCGGGATTGAGTTCTTAACTATTTCAGCCAGATCTTTAGTTGTGTTTAACTCACCTTGGGTGCGAGCTTTAATGATATTTTCGGCAATCTTGCTAGCAAATTTCTCTTCGCCATAGGTTTGAATTATTTTGGCTAACTGCCCATGTGAATAAGTATTAAGCACTACCTCAGCTGATAATTTTGCGCTTTGATCCATGCGCATATCAAGCGGGGCTTGTTTGGAGTATGAAAAACCACGCTCTGCTACATCGAGTTGCATGGAGGAGACTCCTAGATCAAATAAAACTGCATCGACCTTTGTCACACCAGCTTGCGCCATTACAGCCTCTATTTGATCGTAGGTGGTATGAACCAATGTGCACCGATCAAGATATTCTTCTAGCTCATTTTTTGCGATCTCAAGTGCTGACTGATCACGATCTATTCCGATTAAATGTAAGTCATCAAATCTCTCTAGAAATAACTTGGCATGACCAGCTAGTCCCAAGGTAGCATCAATCAAAACTGGCTTTTCTTTATTGGCTATTGCCGGTGAAAGTAAATCAAGGCATCGGTTTAATGCCACTGGTATGTGGGCAATATCTGCACTCATTTACTTTCCCCCTTTTCTCTATCTGTTTTTCTGACTTTTTTCTAACTTTTTTTGCTATTAATTAGCTTCTAATGACTCAGATATCTACTTAGGTCACCGCCACTTGACGGAGCCTGACTAATAATGCGCGGCACCGGGGAAGTGGCGCCGCGAATGGTTTAGTGGCGGTGGCCTAAATAGATATTTGATTGGATTTAAAACAATCCAGGTAGGACCTCCTCTGAAACATCTGCGAATGTTTTTTCTCGATCCTGTAGATACTTACTCCATGAAGTTGAATCCCAAATTTCTAATCTGGTATTGGCACCTATGACTACGCAATTTTTTTCTAAAGATGCATAAGTTCGAAGCCCAGTAGGAATAGTGACCCGTCCTTGATTATCTGGAACTTCATCATGAGCGCCAGCAAACATCACACGTAGGTAATCTCGAGAATTTTTTTGAGTAACTGGTGCTTGTCGTAATCTTTCGGTAATCAATGAAAACTCAGCGGCTGGAAAAACATATAAACAATGCTCTTGACCTTTGGTAATTACTAGGCCATCTGCTAATTCATCTCTAAATCTGGCTGGCAGAATCAATCTGCCCTTCTCATCAAGCTTTGGTTCGTGGGTACCCAGAAACATCTACTGGCCTCCCCTTTACGCTCAGGCTAAACGTCAGGTCACCACTTTACTCCCTTTTTCTCCACTTTCAACCCCCCGCACCCACTTTTCATCCCCTCTCCCCACCCGTTTTTGGGCATTAAAAAACCACCTCCCTCAAGGGGGGTGGTTTATCTGTCTGAGTGGTTTTACCCAGCTACGCCATCACTAAATCTCGTTGTTATTCCTTCGATCCCACCGCTCTTCCAGGTTTGAGCCGATGCCAAACCTCTTATTACCCCTGCTCAATTTCGGCTTTAGGCTGATATTGGTGATGATTAAAACCACCCCAGTTAAACTGATTAAAAAGGCGATAACGCCCACCACGGTTTGCTTGGCTACTAAACCAGATACCAGTGCCAAAAGGCCAAGTAATAAGATGCTAAAACCCAGTAATACCCGAGTGCCCTGCTTGGTCCTAGCTTTGCCGGTTAGAGTCGATCCAAGTCGTGGATCCTCTTGCTCTAAGGCAGCCTCCATCTCAGCCAATAACTTACGCTCGTGATCTGAAAGTGCCATATTCGCAATATAGAGCAATTTTGAATATTTTAAAACTCAATAGGGCTACTCCTCTAAGTGATCTTCAACTAACCGTGCCGGACGCAAACTCGCACCGCCAAATCTTGCCCTAATTCGATCTGCCACCCGATCCACTTGGCGCCAACCGCTGGCGCGCTGGCCTAGAACCATCTGCTGAATATCATCATTTTCGACTAATGAGTCAAGGGATACCCCTACTAATCTGACCAATACCCCAGCTAAATCAAGTGCTTGATAAAGATTTTTTACTACTTCGAATATTTCCCAAGTTGTTACAGTTGGTAAATCTAAAGTTTTAGATCTAGAAATTGTTTTAAAATCTGCAAACCGCACCTTTATGCTGATGGTCTGAGCTGCATACCCTTTTGCTCGCATTCTCTCAGCACTCCTTTCAGTTAATCTTAAGAGAATTTTTAGAATCTCCTCCTGATTATCTAAATCTTCATCAAAGGTTTCAGATGAGCTAACACTTTTATCAACTCTTTGTGTTTCAACATCTCGATAATCTCTACCCCAAGCCAATTCATAAAGCGAACTTCCATTTGCCTGCCCCAATGCTCTAATTAATGTTTGTCTGGGCGTATTTGCTATATCTGCAACTTTAGTTAAGCCTAGTTTTGCCAATTGCTCATTGGTTTTAGGCCCAACACCCCAAATCTCAGATACTGGTAGTGGGTGAAGAAAATCCAGAACTTTTTCAGGCTCAATCTCTAGTACGCCATTGGGTTTGCAATGTGCTGAAGCAATTTTGGCGATAAATTTGTTGTGTGAAATTCCAACTGAACAGGTAATTCCTTGTTCTGCCTCTACTCGCTTGCGAATTATCTCTGCAATCTCTAACGCACTTCCCAATAATCGCTTTGATCCCGTTACATCTAAAAAGGCCTCATCTAATGAAAGTGGCTCGACTAATGGCGTTATATCTTCAAAAATGTTCATTATCTGCGCAGAGACCTCGCTATATCTTTTTAAATCTGGTGGGACAAAAATTGCATGAGGTGCTAATGCTTTAGCTCGATACACCGGCATAGCAGATCTAATGCCAAATTTTCTGGCCTCATAATTTGCTGATGAAACAACTCCCCTGACACCTGCGCCAACTACAACCGGTCTGCCTTTTAACTCTGGGTTATCTTTCTCGGCAACCGATGCAAAAAATGCATCCATATCAACATGCAAGATACTTGCAATACTTTGATTCATGCGATGATCTTTCTAGTCGTAACCCTTGAAGTAATACTATAAATTGTGAACACACCCCAAAGGTTAGTTCATATACCTGACAATAGCCCTTATCTTTTAACTAACCAGCCCGAAAGTGGGCTACTAAAGAGGTAGGAAAATAATGACCGAAATTGTATTAATTGTTGGCCGAATTCTGTTTGCGCTTCTATTTATTAACTCTGGAATTGCTCACTTTACAAAAAACTCAGCCATGACTGGATATGCCCAGTACAAAAAGGTGCCACTTGCAAAGGTCTCTGTTTATGTAAGTGGTGTCATGATTTTGCTTGGCGGCATATACATAGCTCTTGGCTTCTACGCCGATCTAGGTGCGCTATTAATAGCAATTTTCCTAATTCCAACCTCTTTCTTGATGCATGCTTTTTGGAAAGAAAGTGATGCGACAGCAAAGCAAAATGAATCGATTGCATTTTTTAAAGACCTGTCGCTAGCTGGTGCGGCCCTAATCATTTTTGCACTTCTTAGAGGTGGTGCAGATTTTGGTAGCAATGTAGGCACTCTGCTTTTCTTTAGCTAATTTAGGCTTCTACCACCCTTGAGTAGGTACTCAAGGGTGGTTTTTTATCTCGCAAAACCGGTTTGTATGAAAGTATTTAGTTATGGATATTGGCTTGATAATAACTGCAGTCTTAAGTGGCGTGTTTATTGGCTCAGTCCTGGGTTTTATTGGCGCAGGTGGCGCTATGGTCTCTGTTCCTATTTTTATATATTTATTTGATTTTTCACCAGTTGCTGCAACTACCGCATCACTTGCAGTAGTTGGCTTAGCTGCTATTGCCGGCCTTGGTCCAAAATTTAAAAGCGATGATGTACTTGTTAAAGAAGGCTTGACCATCTGGTCCTTAGGTCTAGTAAGTAATATCGGATTTAGTCTAATAGTTGAAGATATTTCGGAAACGGTAATTCTAGTTGGATTTTCAATTGTGCTAATTGGCGCTGCTTATTCAATGCTTAAGGTTCCAGCGAAGAGTGTCGCTGAAGAGAGGATGCCGAGTTGGGCGCTAATTATTCTTTCATTAGTTATTGGTTCAATAACTGGGTTATTTGGAATCGGTGGCGGATTTATAGCAATCCCAGTATTAGTTTTATTTTTTAGTACACCGCAGAATAAGGCGGCCGGTACCTCCCTTTTTATTATTGCTTTGAATTCTTTGACAGCATTGTTGGCGAAAATTCCTATTTGGGACCAACTCAACTGGCAGTATCCAATTCTTATAGCTATTACGGCGGTAGTTACTGCACAAGCTGCTTCCAAAATAGCCGCTCGTACACCTACTGTTCATCTAAAACGAGCCTTTGCTTTTTTACTTATCTCAATTGCAGGCTTTACTATTTTAAATCAGATAATTCTTTAGTTCTGGAAGACAGATATGAAGCAGCAGGGAGCAACGATCAAGTTCTTAGGTAAGACAAAAAATGAGTAAACCCTCTGTGCTTTTTGTGTGCGTTCACAATGCTGGTCGCTCTCAGATGGCGGCAGCATTTCTAACCCATTTTGCACATGATCGAATTGAGGTCAGATCTGCTGGATCAGAGCCGGCGAAAAATATAAACCCCACAGTCGTGGCCGCCATGGCTGAAGTTGGCATTGATATTTCAAATGAAATTCCGAAGGTGCTCACTACCTCTACTGTTGAGCAATCAGATGTGGTTATTACTATGGGATGTGGTGATGCTTGTCCTTTTTATCCAGGAAAAAGATATTTAGATTGGCCATTAGCTGATCCAGCTGGACAAGGTGTAGAAGCTGTTAGGCCAATAAGAGAAGAAATTGAAAAACTAGTTAAAGAATTGATTCCAACTTTAATTACTGAGTAACTTGCTGATTAGATTCTACCCATTCGATAATTCCGCCACGAAGGTTGTATAAATCATTAAATCCTAACTCTGACATGATTTGGCAAGAATCAATTGATCTTTTACCAGATCTGCAATAAATCGCATAGCTTTTACTTCGATCTAGAGCGGCCAGATCTGGCAAGAAGTGCTCACTGTAGTAATCTATATTTAAAGAACCTGGAATGTGACTTTTTAGATACTCTGTTGAAGTTCGAACATCAAGTAAAATTACATCAGGCTTGATAATTATTTCAGCGAAAGCGGTTGCATCCAGATCTATCATTAGAAGGTAATCTTAGAGTCATGAAGCTATCCATGGAAACCTTTGGCCAGGGAGAACCCCTGGTATTCATTCATGGCATGGGCTCTGCGGCAACTGCTTGGAAACCGCTAGTTAAATTCTTGGGCAATGAATTCAAGGTGGTTCTCATTGACCTACCTGGGCACGGGCAGACTCCATATTCACAAAATCAGCCCATGGATCCAAACTCTTTAGCAAACCTTATTAAACAAAACTTAACTGACCTTCAAATAGACAAATTCCACCTAATCGGAAATTCACTTGGCGGCTGGATCTGCTTAGAAATAGCGGCTGACTACCCAGAGAGTGTCAGTAGCGTGATTGCATTAGCACCTGCTGGCTTATGGTTAACCCCATTTACCTCTCGCTACCCTGGAGAGGTTGCCCTTAGAGTTATTGCAGGAGGGGTAAATAAATTAGCACCCTCACTTCTCAATTACACATGGGCTAAGCAAATTGGATTTGAAACTGTCTCACCGAGATGGAAGGAATTAGATTATGAATTATGCCTTGATGCCACAAACGCCATGGCAAATTCCACTGGCTACTTCCCGGCTTGGGATGCATTATTAGGTAAAAGATTTGATAAAAAAGTTTCAGAAAATATACCAATCACAATAATTTTTGGTGACAGTGATCGCACATTGCCAGAAAAAACTTGTCAAGAACGCTCATTAGCTCCAAACCATGCAAAATGGATTATTTTGCCAAATACCGGACATGCGCCGATGTGGGATAGTGCAGAAGAGGTACTAACTGAAATAAAATTAACTGTAAGAAGTGTACTTTGAAAACTGTCCTTTACTTTTGGCGGATCAAGAAAAGGTATATACCAATAGCTTTCTTTTATATGGCTACAAATAAGTTAAAATTGCAAAGAGAATCAGGAATTAAGTTCGTAAAACTTCTTGGAACAGGTAAAGGTGAGACTTTTACGCCAAAAGATGCTGATCTCTTGCGGTGGGGATTGCTAATAACAATTAATGATCAAAAAATTGATCAGTTAGATCATTCTGAAGTAATCAGCAGGTGGCAAAAAATTTCTACCTCTGAATATAGAATAATTCTTAAGCCAATCTCCTCTCACGGACTATGGTCAAGAAAACAGCCATTTGACCAAGAAAAGATTGAATGGAGCGGGAAAGTTGCAGCAATTACACGTGCAAGAATTGTCTGGCGTAAGAATTTTATTTTTTGGTCAGCCGTTCCCCCGGTGACTGCAAGTCTTCATAAATCCGAGGGATTGATATCAGCTATTGGTATTGGTGAAGCTCCTATCGGGCTTCAAGGAACATTCTCTATTTGGGAAAATGGATCCAAGCTACGAGAGTTTGCGTACCAGGGACAAGCCCACCGAGCGGCAATTAAGGCCACCTCGGAAGAGAATTGGTACTCCGAAGAGCTATTTGCACGCTTTGCTGTACTTCAAGAGCGTGGCCATCTTTAATTAGTACGGCACAATTGGACTATGTCACTGCGCCAGTTTTATCCCAAACGAGATAGTCGAAAGAGACTGTCAACCTGGAAGCTTTTTGGGCTATATGCAATATTTATTGTGGCAATTGGACTCCAGATTTCTTATCCGCTTACAGATGGTGAGACATTGCGAGTTATTACGATTGCAACAGTATATTGGGCAGCAGGGTCAATGTTATTACATGCACTTTTTGCTTATGGCCTAACCTACACCTTGACTTTATTCTTAGTCACCTTTAGCTATTCATTAGTAATCGAACAAATTGGCAGTAGGACCGGTTGGCCATTTGGTAGTTATGAGTATTCAGGCACACTTGGCTATCAAATTTACGGCGTTCCATTAGTAGTTCCGTTTGCTTGGATAATGATTGCTCATCCAATTTTGATAGTGGCAAGAAAAGTAACTAAGAATTGGGTTTTTCTATACGGAGGCTTAGGAATGATGGCCTGGGATTTGTTTTTAGATCCACAAATGGTTGCGGCTGAGAGATGGGTTTGGAATTTTACAGGCCAAACTTTTCCTCTTCAGCCAAATATTCCATTATCAAATGCAGTGGGATGGTTGTTAACCGGAATGGGCTTAATGGCGATTTTACATAGGTTGCTTAGAAAAGATCGAAGAAATGTTTCACAAGTACCACCTATTCATAATATCTTTTTAGGATGGACTTTCTTTTCGGGAATTGTAGGAAATTTATTTTTCTTTGATTCTCCAGGTGTTGCAGTTTCAGGTGGAATTGTTTTTGGACTACTAATGATTCCATATATATTCGTTTCACGTTTTGGTCCACCAAGTAATATTTGATGGCACTCGTACTAATTCTGGCATGTGTTTCTTTTTTTCTGGTAATACTCAACAGCTATAGTATTAGGGTTCTTAAGGACAAGAGTTTTTCAACCTCCACTTCAATTTCGATTTTGATTCCTATGAGGAATGAGGAACTTAATGTTCAGGAATGCATTAATGCTGTAGTAAATCAGCGTGGTTTAGATAATTATGAGATATTAGTTCTCGATGATGAATCAAGCGATCAAACACTGTCAGAGCTAAGGAAATTTTCAAGCATTAAAATCCTAGAAGGTCAGCCAACGCCCCAGGGTTGGCTTGGTAAATTATGGGCTTGTCACCAGCTTGCTGAACGTAGCACTGGCGAATATTTGGTTTTTCTTGATGCAGATGTGAGATTATCACAAAATGCAATTTCTTCGGCTTTAAACTCAATGAAAGGATGGGAGTTTATTTCACCCTATCCAAGGCAGCTCACAGAAGGTTTTTTGCAAAGAGTATTTCAACCACTACTGCAGTGGTCCTGGTTAGCATCAGTTCCCCTACTACTGGCCTACAAATTTCCTATTAGGTCGATGACAATCGCAAATGGGCAGTTTTTTATTGTTAAAAAATCTGCATATTTAAATAGTGGCGGACATTTTAAAATTAGAGATGAAGTTTTAGATGATTTGATGCTTGCTCGCCAATTGATTACATCTGGTTTTCGGGGTTCAGTGGCCGAAGCAAGTCAAGTTGCAACTTGTAAAATGTATAACACAAACAAAGAACTTATCCGTGGTTATCAAAAGTCTCTTTACAAAGCCTTTGGTAATCCTATTGGTGTTGTTTTTACTTTAATAATTCTGGTTTTAAATGGAATTGTTCCGATTGTGGCTGCAATACAAGGATCACACCTGGCATTATGGGCATTTGTTTTAATCTTCTTAAGCAGAGTATTTTCTTCACTAAGAACTGGAGGCATTCCAAGTACTGCGCTGTTACATCCAATTGCTGTTGGCCTTTTAATCATATTCATTTTTTATTCCTGGTATGGCAGATTAACTAAAACGCTTACTTGGCGAAATAGAAGAATTATTCATGGCTAAAATTTCAGTAATTGGGGCTGGTGTCGGCGGTATGAGTGCTGCAGCGCGGCTTGCAAAAAATGGTCATGAAGTTACAATTTTTGAAAACAGTGAACGATCTGGTGGAAAGTGCCGGACTGAATGGTTTGGAGATTTTGCATTCGACACTGGTCCATCACTCTTAACACTTCCTGCCGTTTATCGGGATCTTTTCTTAAAAACTGGGAAAAGAATTGAACATATTTTGGAATTAGTACCAGTTGACCCTGCTTTCAAATATAACTTTAGCGATGGTAAGTCGATAACTTTTCCAAATCTGTCTAACCCAAAAACTTACCAAGAGATTTCACGGGTGCTAGGCGATAAATCTGGACAAGATTGGAAGATAGTAATTGACAGAGCAGAGCGCATGTGGGAACTTTCGAGAGAGCAATTTGTCGAGTCTGAATTAGATTCAATCTGGCCACTGCTTAAAAATAAAAATCTTTTTAGACAAATAAAAGAAATTGCACCTTTTTCTTCCTTGCGCAAGTTAAGCAATAAAATGGATCTTGATCCACATCTAAAAATGATCATTGACCGGTATGCAACATACACAGGTAGTGATCCCCGGAGGGCACCGGCCGTGCTGTTAACAATCGCATTTGTTGAAAGTGCTTTTGGAGCATGGCATATAAGAGGTGGAATAGGGCAACTATCTAACGCCCTACAGACTCGATGCCAAGATTTAGGGGTTAAATTCGAATTTAACTCGCGTGTAACAGAAATAACTGTTGATCATGACAGAACTAAAGGAATTGTAATTGAAGATAAAGCATTTATTGCTAGTGATTTAGTAGTTGCTAATGCTGATGCTGAACACGTTTTCAATAATTTAATTTCTAAAAAAGTTAAATCAGCTCGTTTTGAGAGAAAGAAACTTAAACGTTCTACAAAATCTCTGTCTGGTTTTTCATTACTACTAGGTTTAGATAACTCTAGAGGTAAAAATGTAGAGTTAGCTCACCATAATGTTTTTTTTCCACAAAACTACGATAATGAGTTTGAAGATGTATTCAATAGAAAAGTCCCAGTAGATGACCCAACTATTTATATTTGCGCACCAAAAGATGACAGTATGGTAAAAAGCGCAAATAAGGAGTCTTGGTTTGTACTAGTCAATGCTCCTCGGCATGAGCCAGATTCAGGTTGGGATTGGCAACAAAATGGTGATATTTATGCCAAGAAAATAGTTAAGAAACTTGATGGTCTAGGTATGAATGTTTCATCAAGACTTGAATTTTTTAAGTACAGAACTCCTGCAGACTTAGAAAACTACACTATGGCTCCAGGTGGTTCTATTTACGGTACATCAAGTAATTCCGCAGCATCTGCTTTTTTGCGAGCCAGAAATAGATCTAAAACCAAGGGATTATTCTGTGTTGGCGGCTCAGCACACCCTGGGGGCGGACTTCCATTAGTTGGAATAAGTGCTGAGATTGTGGCGAATTGTATCGGAAAAGCTTAACGAAATTTTGACCGTAAATATTTTGTAATTGTAATCAGACTTACTATTTGAAATATTATCCATAGATAAGCGATAAAAATAATGTTGGCAAAATTTAGATGAAAGAAAATTAGAATTATGAATACAAAAGAAGCTCGCACTGGTCTTTCAGCAATTGTTACTATTCCAATATCCGTCAAACCTAGTCCACCAGATCTACTTCTTAAATACTCTTGAATAAATGCCGTGATAACTATGAGAAGTAAAACTTCTTGATCAATCCCGATTTTATATAACACTAAAACCCAGAGTGCTTCAGAGATTCGATCTACTACTGAGTCCAATAGTGAGCCAAATTTAGAAGCTCTACCGGAGATTATTGCCATACTTCCATCGATACCATCTGCCAGTAACGAAAGAACTAAAAATATAGGTGACCAAACTTCCTTACCAAACAGATAGAGAAGTACTGCAAAAAGTAGTCCTGAAAATGTGAGTAGATTTGCAGATATCTTTAACTTACATAAAACCCTTGCCATGATAAAAGATATCGATAACCAAGCCTTCACTACTCCCGAAATTGGCGCATTTCCATGTAGCCGGCTCCAGTGATTCAAAAAATCGTGCTTTCTCATTATGGGTCTAATCATAATTCCACACCATCTTTAATACTCTTTTTTTCCGAAAATATTGGTTCATTTTCTATCCTCAAAAGCCCAGGCAGGGTACCGTTGCGCCGTGACTTCACCTGATGGCTCGATATTAGTTTCAATGCGGGATGACATAAATCTTGCGTTATCAGATTTTGTAAAAACTGGAAGTCAGTACTTATCTAATATTGGGGTAGAACTAAAACCTGTGGCTACAGAAATTGAAAAGTTTCTACTAGATAGCGGTAAGCGACTAAGACCATTATTTGCCTATGCCGGATTGTTATCAACTGGTAAAAAACCTACTCCCCAGATGATCAAAGCAGTTGCTTCTTTAGAACTAATTCATGTTTGTGCACTTATTCATGATGATGTGATGGATAATTCAGATACAAGGCGAGGTGCTCCTAGTATCCATAAAATTTTTGAAGCAATTCACAATCAGCAAAAACTTTCAGGATCAGCCTCACAGTTTGGTAGTGCATCTGCAATTTTAATGGGCGACTTAGCCCTAGTTTGGTCAGCTCAAATGCTTCATACCTCAGGCATTAGTGATCAAGAATTGATTGGGGTCCTACCCTTCTATGATGAAATGCGTGTAGAACTAATGGCAGGACAATATTTGGATGTATTTGAACAATCTTTAGCGACGCAAAGCATTGAGAGGTCAATGAAAGTAGCAAGATTTAAATCTGGTAAATATACGATTGAGCGGCCACTTCATTTTGGTGTCGCATTAGGCAATGGATCAACTGACTTGCTGAAGGCTTTTACTGATTATGGAATTCCACTAGGTGAGGCCTTTCAATTACGAGACGACATTCTAGGAATTTTTGGCAACCCTAAAGAAACGGGAAAGCCTGCCGGCGATGATTTACGTGAAGGGAAAAGAACTGCCTTGATCGCAGCAACTTTTGATAAGGCTAATAAATCACAACTAGAAGTTTTGGATCAGTATTTTGGTGATCCAAATCTCTCTGATGTTCAAATTAGTCTGCTCCAAGAGATTATTGTTGAAACTGGCGCCCTATCTCACATTGAGTCAATGATTAAACAATTGGCTGAAACTTCACTTAATGCTCTAGCCTATGAAGCAATTTCTCTGGAAGGCAAGCGCTTGCTTCAAGAGCTTGCCCAACTAGCTACTAATAGGAAGATTTAGAAAATGCCAGCAAGAGTAAAGGGACCAACCGAGAATGTTGTTGTTGTTGGGGCCGGCTTGGCGGGATTAAGCGCAGCGCTGAGACTTGCTGGCGCCGGTAGAACAGTAACTGTTGTGGAACGAGAGAGTGTTCCAGGAGGTAGAAACGGTTTGCTAAATAAGTCTGGCTTTGCTTTTGATACCGGTCCATCAGTTTTGACGATGCCAGATCTAATCTCTGATGCCTTGGCATGCGTTAGTGAAGATATAAAAGATTGGCTCGACTTGGTTCCATTAAAGCCTCTATATCGAGCATTTTATGATGATGGAACACAATTAGATGTTCATGCAGATACTAATCAAATGCAAGCTGAAATTGCAAAGACTATTGGTTCACAAGAGGCAATTGGATACGGACGATATGTGGATTTTGTTACAAAATTATATAAGTATGAGATGAATGATTTTATTGACCGTAATATTGATTCGCCTTTTAATTTGTTAACTCCTAATTTAGCAAGACTGATAGCCATAGGTGGATTTAGAAAACTAGCTCCTAAAGTTAATCAATTCTTGAAGGATCCTAGAACACAAAAAGTTTATTCATTTCAAGCGATGTATGCTGGAGTAAGTCCGCAGCAGGCATTAGCAATTTATGCAGTAATCGCATATATGGATTCTGTTAACGGCGTATTTTTTCCAAAAGGAGGTATGCATGCAGTGCCACGTGCCCTTGCTTCTGCGGCACAAAAGCATGGAGTAACATTTAAGTACAACTCAACTGTTACCTCAATAGAAAGATCCAACGGTAGGGCTAAAGCCGTAATAACTGATAAGGGAGAGCGAATTCCTTGTGATGTAGTGGTACTGAATCCAGACCTACCTATTGCTTGGCGTGATTTGCTTCAAAAGGAACCAATGTCAGTGAAGCGACTAAAATATTCACCTTCATGTGTGACCTTATTAGTTGGCTCTAATAAGAGCTACGATCATTTAGCTCACCACAACATTCATTTTGGAAAATCTTGGGATGGCGTTTTTGACGAGCTTATCAAAAAGAAAGTACTGATGAGCGATCCAAGTATTCTAGTTACTGTTCCGTCAAAGGATGACCCAGATTTGGCCCCAGCGGGCAAGACCTCTTATTACATTTTATTTCCAACACCCAATTTAACTGCTGGAATCGATTGGAAAAAAATTGGTCCAAGGTATAGAGATGAAATGGTTAAAGCGCTAGAAGATCGTGGCTATTCAGATTTTGGTGAGAACATTGAGGTTGAACATCAAACCACTCCACTTGATTGGGAAAATCAAGGGATGGCCCAAGGTGCACCATTTGCTAGTGCTCATACTTTTTTCCAGACTGGACCTTTCCGCCCTCGAAATCTTGCAAAGGGTTACGAGAATATTGTTTTTGCAGGATCCGGAACTCAACCAGGAGTTGGAGTGCCAATGGTGTTAATTTCAGGAAGATTAGCAGCTGAAAGAATTATTGGACCCGTTAAGTAAGTATGGATGAATTAGTCGCAGCTGGTATTACAGATTCACAGTTAAAACTTTCTTACCTTGAATGCAAACGTTTAAACTCCTTGCACGGTAAAACTTATTTTCTCGCAACAAAGTTCCTCCCACCAAGCAAGAGACCTTTTGTTCATGCACTTTATGGATTTGCAAGATACGCAGATGAAATTGTTGATGATTTGCAATCAACACTTACTGATTCAGAGAAAATAGCAGCTTTAAACTCTTGGAGTGAAACAATTCTTAATGATGTTCGCAATGGAAAAAGTAATGACACTATTGGCTTGGCTCTGGTTGATACAGTAAATCGATTTAACATTCCAATCGCCTATTTTGAAGCATTTCTGCACTCAATGTCGATGGATTTGCACATAAATGAGTATCAAACCTACGAAGACCTCTATGAGTATGTGTATGGATCTGCTGCAGTAATTGGCCTACAAATGATTCCAATCTTGGGTGTGGTATCACCTGACTCGATTGAGGAGGCAAATTATGCTGCCGAAAAATTGGGCATTGCATTTCAATTAGCAAACTTTATTCGTGATGTTAGTGAAGATTTAGATCGAGGACGCGTTTATCTTCCAATTGATGAGCTTAGTTCTCATAATGTAACGAGAGAAATGCTTGAACAAAGGCATCTTACAAAAGAAATTAAAAATGCATTGCAGGAACAAATTGCGCGAGTTAGGAAACTCCAAAAGGAATCATCAACTGGAATTAAATTACTCCAACCAAGTAGTCGAGCCTGTATCGAGGCTGCTAGTGAACTTTACTGTGGAATAGTTGATGAAGTTGAAAAAATTGACTATGAGATTTTTAAATTACGTGCAAAAACTTCTAATTGGCGACGCTTGAAAGTTGCATTACCTGCTTATTTAAGAACAATAAAGTCTCGATAAAATTACTTCTTCTGTATTCCTCTTTTGCCCCAGAAGACCCATAGATTCATAACTAGTAACACTAGGGCAAAGCCAAAGAATAAGTCCTCCACAGGAGCTGAGGCAATTCTTAATCCAATAATTGCGTCTGGATTATACATAACGATATTTTTTGAAGTAAGCCACCAGTTTGTTAATAACTGAAAAAAAAGAATAATTGTATAACTTGTCCAAAAAACTTTTCTAGTCAATAATTTACTTTTAATAAGGAATCGATCAGCGATAATTGAGGCAATAAATGCCACAATTGCAATGTCTGTATAAACCACTATTCGTCCCCAACTTTCCAATGCTTCTTTACAGTTCTCACTGCCTCTATAGTCATAATCGCAGCAATTGGTACAAAAATAAAGAAAAGAAACTCTTCTAGTGGAATGTTAAATGGACCGATGATTCCTAAAATTTGACTCTTATCAAAATACCAATGTCCCTGAGAAATTGCATACGCATCCCAAATTAAAAATAAGAGTGCAACTGGACCAACACTCAAAACTAGACGTAGCGCTCGACGCAACACACCTACTTTCAAAGCAATTTCCAACCAGAAAGAGCCTGCAATAGTGAACAAAATCATCGCCAAGTAACCAAACTTCAACACGAGAGAACTATAGACAATTTTTGATGTAGAAATTGCGATAACATATCTATACGGGAGCTAATCAATTTAGCTGAGAGGGCTTGAAATTCAAGCCGACCGATTGACCAGTTCGGCAATGCGAATTGGAAGGGATTAACTTATGTCTATTTTGGAAATATTAGCGTTCTTAACATCACTAATTGCTGTTAGCTTGGGAGTTTTGGGTCCAAGAATAACCTGGCCATGGTGGAGTCTAAGTAGCCTGCTCTATTCGATACTCTTCTTTCAATCGGCATACTATGCAAGCGCAGCTTTGCAGTTTGTTTTTATCGCCGGTGCTATATGGGGATGGCTTGGATGGGGGCCAAAAGGTGCAAAACCTAAAAAGCTTACAATTAAATCGAGACTGGGTTTGACATCTGTAGTAGCTATTTTATCAATAACCCTTTGGCCAATTCTAACAAGTATTGGAGCGGTCTCTTCCGAAATAGAATCTTTTGGCTTTGTTGGAAGTATCTGTGCGCAACTTTTAATGGTTTGGCAAAAATTTGAAGCATGGCCGCTCTGGTTGATAGTTGACATAGCGTATACATATCAATATTTTCAAGGTGAACTTTATTTAACCAGTGCGCTTTACCTAATTTTTAGTGGCATTGCTATTTGGGGTTGGATTCGTTGGGGTAAAGAGTCAAAAAAGAATGAACATAACTAACTTAGTACAAGATTTAAAAAAACTAGCAGCTACACCTTCAATAATTGCAATTGATGGTGTAGCTGGGTCTGGCAAAACTACACTAGCAATAAAGTTATCTGAAGAACTGAGTCATGCTCCAGTTGTCCATATGGATGATCTTTATAATGGCTGGAGTAATCCATTTTCTGATGAATTAGTTCAGCGTGTCATTAAACACATTTTAAAACCGTATTTAATTTCAAATTCAGCCTCATACCAAAAATACAACTGGGTCAATAAAACATTTAGTGAGACGGTAGGAATTTCACACCCTAAGTACTTAATATTGGAGGGAGTAGGCTCAGGCCAGAGTAGTTTTCGTAGCTATATTCAAAAGTTAATTTGGATGGATTTAGATCCAGCTATTGGATATCAAAGGGTGATCAAACGAGATGGTGAACACATAAAGGAGAGCATGAAGAAATTCCTAATTGATCAAGAAAAGCATTTTAATGCGGAATTAACTAATAATCATGCAGATTACATAATCAAGGGCGCGCCTTAAACTAAAATGTAAGCAGATTTCTCTAAACTTTAGCTGTGTCGGACTTAACTGGTGAACTAATTGATAATAGGTACTTATTACAGCGCCTTATAGCCTCGGGCGGTATGGCAAGTATTTATTCTGCCTTGGACACTAGATTAGATAGACCAGTCGCTGTAAAAATAATGCATGCACATCTGGCAAATGATGAGGCATTTGTCTCAAGATTTATAAAGGAAGCAAAAGCGACAGCAGCTTTATCTCACCCAAATATTGTTTCGATTCAAGACCAGGGCTGGAACCAAGGTGGCCCTCCTGCTGTTTTCATTGTCATGGAATTAGTTGAGGGAACAACGTTGAGAGATTTACTTAATGAATCTTCTCCTCTAAGTATCGAGCAAGCTTTTCAAATAATTAATCCAGTTCTGAGTGCTCTCTCGGCTGCCCATAAAATAGGGATTATTCATCGAGATATAAAACCGGAAAATATCCTGATATCAAGAGATGGCAGAGTTAAGGTTGCTGATTTTGGATTGGCAAGAAACACTTCCCTGGCTCAAACAATGACGGCAGAATCAAGTGTGATACTGGGCAGTGTTTCCTATTTGTCGCCAGAGCAGGTTCAACGCGGTGTTGCAGACTCAAGAAGTGACATATATGCAATCGGAATCTTGATTTTCGAAATGCTTACAGGTTCGAAGCCGTACGATGGTGAAACACCAATCCAGATTGCCTATAGACATGTAAATGACCGAATTCCTGAGCTAGTAAAGATTAAATCCGATATTCCAAAGAATTTATCTGACTTAATTTTTAATGCAACTTCTCCAAATCCAGATTTAAGACCCAGAGATGCCGAAGAGCTATTGAACTCAATGCGTCAAATACAGGCTGAGATCGACCCAAAACGTAGACAAATGAGTTTGGAGTTAGATATACCACCACTTGCAACCAAACCCTCAAAGCGAAATAAGGTTTCTGTGGCATCAGCATTTGAAGGGTTAAAGGAAAAAACAACTCAAATAATATCTGCTAACTCAAGTGTTACAAAAAAGACAGAGGATTCAGTGAATACAAAACGAAGGAAATTATCTAGGCGAGTAAAAAGAAACCGAATTATTGCTTTTCTAATTTTAGTTTCAGTTATTTTTGGATTATTTAAATGGTTGGATAGTGGCCGGATAGCGGTTCCATCGTTAGTTGGTCTAAGTAAATCTGAAGCAAGCAAAGTTATCAGTCAATTAGGTTTAAGAGTTGAGATAGCTGAAGAAATTTTTAGTGAAGATATTGATAAGGGCAAAATTATTTCTACTAAACCAGGTGGTGGAGGAAAGGTATCTCCCGATGGCGTTGTTGGGTTAGTGGTATCTAAAGGTCAAGAACGAATAATTCTTTCATCGCTAAAAGGTACTACCCCTGATATAGCTTCACAAAAAATTGCTGATCTTGGACTTTCGGTTGGTGAAATCATTGAAAACTTCGACTCAGATATAGCGGTGGGGTTTGTAATCGGAACTAACCCTGAAGAGCAGACACCGGTTAAACGTGGGTCGATTGTAAACATCATAGTAAGTAAAGGAATTGAAAAAGTCTCACTCAGGTCTTACATCGGTAAAGGTGGTGAGCAAGCCTTATCTGAATTGACTGAAAGTGGATTTGATGTTGAAATTGAGTATAAATTCAGTGAAAATATTTTTAAAGGTCAGGTCATCTCTCAAAGCCCTGACAGTTCTAATGCGATCGAAAAAGGAAGTAAAATTATCTTGGCTGTTTCAAAAGGGCCAGAATTTGTTTTTGTGCCGAATGTTTTGGGTAAGAGTAAGAATAGTGCGACCTTAGACTTAGAAAACCTAGGACTTCGAGTAGCGATTAAGGGTTCTGGAAAAGTGAATAATATTTCTCCAGCTATCGGCAGTAAGGTAAAGCAGGGGGCTTTAATCACACTAACCCTGCGGTAAAAAGATTCATGCTGCTCAGGTAGGCTCGCCAAGTGGCAAAAGGCAAAGTCTCCCCTCGAATTGGAGCTCATGTTCCTACTTCAGGTGGAATGGCAACTCGCTCAATCGAGTATGCACAAACAATAAAAGCTGAAGCTATTCAGGTTTTCGCTTCAAGCCCGAGAACATGGGCCACATCTGCGCCTAATCCAAAGGTAGATGATCTTTTTCGTCAAAGAACAACTGAATTAGATATTGAAACATACGTGCATGCTTCGTTTTTGATTAATTTGGGTTCACCAACTAAGTCAACATACGAAAATTCACTTTCTGCTACCGCTTACTCTCTCAGACGTGGAAGAGAAATTGGATCTAAAGGTGTAGTAGTCCATACAGGATCTGCTGTTGATGAATCACATATATCTCAAGCTTGGAAGCAAATTCATGAAGGTGTAATGCCAATTTTAAATAATCTTAGAGAGGATGACCCTTGGTTACTCTTAGAACCAACCGCAGGTCAAGGCCAATCTTTGGTAAAAAAACTTGATGACCTCACAAGGTATTTCGAAGCACTCGAATGGCACCCGAAAGTTGGCGTTTGCTTAGATACCTGCCATGTTTTTGCAGCCGGGCACGATATTAAGAAGCCCGGTGGAATGAAAGAGACTCTAGATTTACTGGTAAAGATTGCTGGAATAGAGCGCATCCAACTAATCCATGCAAATGACTCCATGGACATATGTGGAAATTTAAAGGATCGCCATCAGAATATAGGTAAGGGCGAAATTGGTAGTGAGCCATTTACAGAATTATTGGCTCATCCTGCTGTTACGAATGCCCCACTAATACTAGAAACTCCAGGTGCTGAACCAGAACACGGTAGTGAAATTGCCTTACTCAAGAAAATTCGGGGTCAATAGTGAAGCAAAAGCTACTACTTTATTTTGGATTACTACTTACAACTGCGGTCTGGGGTGGCTCCTTTGTGGTTATGAAAGACTCATTAGAACGCCAGGATGTAATATCTTTTCTAGCAACTAGATTCTTAATTGCTGGGTTATTAATGTTGGCCTATCGACCTTACTCCTTGATGGGGTTAGGTAAAACTCTCTGGATTCGCGCTACTGTTTTAGGCTTCTTATTGGCAGCAGGATTTATTTTTCAATCAGTCGGTTTAACAAAAACTACAGTTTCTAGCACAGGATTCATTACTGGGCTCTACTTGGTCTTTACACCATTAATTTCCTGGTTACTTCTTAAGCGTCATATTTTAAGATTGCAACTACTTGCTGTATTTATCGCCACTCTTGGTTTGTACTTAATTGCATATAATGGAATTGAATATGGCTTTGGCGAGTTCTTAGTGCTAATTTCAGCAGTTTTATTCGCAATACAAATTGTTGCCGTAGGTGAGTGGAGTAATGGAAAAAATGCATATCCGCTCGCACTTATTCAAATTTTAGTTGCTGCACTTTTATTTGTAATGATTTCATTCAAAGATGGTTACCAAGTACCGCCAGATGGTTCAGTTTGGATTGCGATATTATTCACAGCTCTCTTTGCAACATTTTTAGGATTCTTAATTCAAGTTAAGGCTCAAGCTATTATGACTGCTACTGCAGCTGGAGTTATACTAGCAATGGAAGTCCCTTTTGCTTTTATATTCGGACTCTATTTTGATAATGATCCATTAACATTAAGAATTGCTTCCGGTGGCGCCCTAGTTATGGGTGCTATGGCTATGGTAATTTGGTCAGAGACTAAAAAAAATAAAAGTGCGGAGGTAAAGAATGATTGATTCTCAGATAGATCTTAGATCTGATACGGTCACTAAACCTTCAAAAGAAATGCGTGCTTTAATGGCTTCAGCGCCAGTCGGTGATGATGTATATGGCGAAGACCCAACAGTTAATGCACTTGAAGATAAGGTTGCAAATTTATTTGGTAAGGAGTCAGCGCTTTTTTGTACTTCTGGCTCTTTAGCAAATCAGCTTTCAATACGACTCCTTGTTTCACCTGGTGAGGAATTAGTTTCAGAAACTAACTCACATATCGTGCGGGCTGAATTAGGCGCAGCTGCAGTCTTCAGTGGAATCACAACAAGAACCTGGGTTGCAGATAGAGGCCTATTGAAAGCAGAAGATGTACTAAACATAGTCAAACCGAATTCGGGACCTTATCTGGTATCAACTACGGCAATTGCCATCGAAAATACCCATAATTTTGGTGGCGGCACTGTCCAACCACTTTCTGAAATAAAAATTTTGAGAGAAGAAAGTAAAAAACTGGGTTTGAAAATGCATATGGATGGGGCAAGGATTTGGAATGCTCATGTTGCATCAGGAATTTCACTCTCTGAATATGGGAAATACTTTGACACATTAAGTGTTTGCCTGTCTAAGGGGCTTGGAGCACCCATAGGCTCACTAATGATTGGAAATAAAGAGTTAATTTCTAGAGCACGACCATGGCGTAAACGATATGGCGGTGGCATGCGCCAAGTGGGATTAATCGCAGCAGCTGGCGATTACGCATTAGATTTTAATCTTAAGTTATTAGCTAAAGATCACTTAAGGGCAAAAGAAATTGCAAAATTAATTGAGGATATAGCACCTGACTTAATTAATAGTGAAACTGTTGAAACAAACATAGTTGGATTAGACCTTTCAAGGTATCAAATTTCTGCTGAAGAACTTGCTATCCAGCTTAAGCAAGCAGGAATTCTTTCTTCTGCACTTGGCCCTAAATACCTACGACTTGTTACTCACTTTGATATTACCGATAAAGATATTGAGAAAATTAAGAGTATTATTCCAAAATTACTTAAGAGCGCCCTCATGGCGAAGTAACCACTCTTTTACTTTTACTCCATAACCATAATTTCCCAATCCACCACCACTTTTAACGATTCGATGGCAAGGAATTATTGGTGCAATCAAATTGTTCCCGCAAGCGGTTCCAGCAGCTCTAACGGCGGCCTCAGAACCAGCTCGCTTTGCTAACTCTGAGTATGAGATCGTCTTTCCTGCTGGAATTTTTCTCATAACTTTCCATACATCCTGTGAGAACTTTGCACCTGACTGGCGAGCCCTAATGCCATTGAGTGAATTTAAGTCTCCATCAAAATAATCTGATATTAAATCGGAAATAATTGGAATTCTCGAAGACTTAGATAATTTCTGTTCGGTAGTATGTTTATCCAAGCGGCTAATTAGATTAGCAATCCCACTAAATCCGGCAGCAATAAGGATATCTTCGTCTGCAATCAAACTTAACTCCCCTACTGGAGTCTTTAAGCTTGTCGAAAGCAACACCTAAATACTATATACCTAGTGGAGATTATTTTAAACTTCTATTTTTTGTGGTCCCTAAGCATTTCTGCAACCAAAAAAGCTAATTCCAACGATTGAGTATGGTTTAGTCTTGGGTCACACGCACTCTCATAACGTGTCGCGAGATCTTCATGACTAATCTGATCTCCACCGCCAACGCACTCTGTAACATCATCTCCGGTTAGTTCAATATGAATACCACCAGGATGAGTACCTAATTTCTTGTGAACTTCAAAAAATCCTCTAACCTCATCTAAAACGTCATCGAATTTTCTGGTCTTATATCCACTTGGTGCTTCATAGGTATTTCCATGCATAGGATCACAAACCCATAAAACTGAAGCACCTGATTTGGAAGCTGCTTCCACAAGTGGTGGTAGCTTTTCGCGAATTAAGGTTGCACCCATACGTGAAATAAATGTTAAGCGCCCTGGCTCATTTTTTGGATTTAGCTTCTTAATTATTGCCAGGGCTTCTTCCGGTGTCGTCTTTGGCCCAAGCTTAACTCCAGTTGGATTGTGAATTTTTTCGGCAAAATCTATATGAGCACCATCTAATTGTCTAGTTCTTTCACCTATCCATAGAAAGTGGGCTGAAACATCATAAGCATTTCCAGTTCTTGAATCAATTCTGGTTAAAGCTTTTTCATACTCCAATATCAATGCTTCATGACTTGAATAAAAATCTACCGACTTAAAAGCCTCAGGATCAACACCTGCCGATTGCATAAACTGTAAAGCTCTACCGATTTCATTGGCCATCTCTTCATAGCGAGCGCTAAATCTGGCATCGGCTGCAAATCCCTTATTCCAACTATGCACTTGCCTGATATCAGCAAAGCCTCCTTGTGTAAAAGCCCTTACTAGATTTAGTGTTGATGCCGATGTGTTGTACACCTTAAGTAGTCGCTTTGGATTAGGGGTTCTAGCCTCCTTAGTAAACTCAAGATCATTGACAGCATCTCCCCTATAAGCAGGCAGAGTCACACCATTTCGAGTTTCACTGTCATTGCTTCTCGGCTTTGCAAACTGGCCAGCCATTCTGCCAACTTTTACTACTGGTAATGATGAAAAATACTGTAAGACAGCCGCCATTTGTAAAATTGTTTTAATGCGATTTCGAACTGAATCTGCTGTAGCAGCTACAAAAGTCTCAGCACAATCTCCACCCTGCAACCAAAATGCGTTACCAGCAGCGGCCTGAGCAATCTTCTCCTTTAAATTATCGCACTCGCCGGCAAAAACTAGTGGCGGATAGGTAGCTAACTCTTTTACAACTGCATCAACCGCGCCTTGATCGGGCCAGGTAGGCTGTTGGGCAGCTTTCAGATTTGAGTTAAAAACTGAGTTGGCGTTCATTAGATAATGGTAGGCAATTTGCTTGGCAGGATGTGGTCAATTTTGACCCATCTTCTAACCGAAGAAAATCTCCGCCTCTTTGTAGCGTGCAGGGTCAACAGTTTTTAACTTTGCTGTTGCTGAAGCTAACGGGACTCGCTCAATATTGGTGCCATGCAGGGCGACCATCTTGCCCCAATCACCCTCATGTGCTGCGGTAATTGCTTGTAAGCCAAATCTAGTTGCTAGTACTCGATCAAAAGCAGTTGGGGAACCACCTCGCTGAATATGACCTAAAACTGAAGTTCTAGCCTCTTTGCCAGTCTTAGCTTCAATTTGTGAAGCTAGCCATTCACCAATTCCAGATAACTTAACATGGCCAAAAGCATCTAGTGTTTGATCTTTTGTAATCATGTCGCCATCTTGCGGAATGGCGCCTTCAGCAATAACGATAATAGGTGCATAGCTTTGCTCAAATCTAGATTCGACCCACTTACAAACTTGGTCAACAGAAAATTTAACCTCTGGAATCAAAATACAAGAAGCTCCGCCCGCGATTCCAGCATGCAGTGCTATCCATCCAGCATGACGTCCCATAACTTCAACAATTAGCGCTCTATGGTGCGACTCTGCGGTTGTATGTAATCTATCAATTGCCTCAACTGCAATATTCACTGAAGTATCAAACCCAAATGTATAATCAGTATTGTTTAAATCGTTATCAATTGTTTTTGGAACTCCAATTACTTTTACGCCAAGTGAATCTAACTTGGTCGCAACACCTAAAGTGTCTTCACCACCAATTGCAATCAGGGCGTCGACTCCCATCTTTGCCAAATTCTCTTTTATTTTTTCAACGCCCCCGTCAATTTTAAACGGATTTGTTCTTGATGAACCAAGTATTGTTCCGCCCCTAGGCAAAATTCCCCTAGTAGCTGCAACATCTAATTTCATAGTTAGACCCTCAAGTGGGCCACGCCAGCCATCTTTAAATCCAACAAATTCGTATCCGTACTCTTTCTCGCCTTTGCGAACTACTGCTCTAATTACCGCATTTAATCCAGGGCAATCTCCACCACCTGTCAAAACTCCAATGCGCATTAAATTAACTCCACCCTAAATTCATCAATATTTGGTCAACGTCGACAGCTAAGTCTACTCTGCCGCAATGGGATTAAAACCCGAGATCAGGCAGTATCTATCTGAACGTAGCGACCTAGGGCTACCGGCAGTTTGGCATGCCCCGCTTGATGAACTTAGGAAAAATACCAATCTACATGTTGCCCTTTCCCAACCACTTATAGATATATTTGAAGTGAAAAAGATCTTAATTCCAGGACCAAAATCAGATCTGCCAGTTCGAATTTATAGACCTAGTCCTAGATTGAATTTGCCCGCCTTAGTTTTTTTTCATGGTGGTGGCTGGGTGTTAAATTTTTTAGATATATATGAACCTGCTCTTAGGAAATTAGCAGTAGCCGGTGATTTTGTCATTATTGCAGTTGAGTACCAAAAAGCGCCAGAGAATCCATATCCTGCTTCATTTGATGATTGTTTTGCCACACTTGAGTGGGTAGTCAAAAATGCTAAAAGTTTGGGAATTGACCCAAAGACCATTGGAGTTGGTGGAGATAGCGCGGGTGGAAATTTAGCTTCAGCTGTCGCGCTAAAGGTAAGGGATTCAAAACTACTACCTCTTGCCTATCAATTGTTAATTTATCCTTGCAATGACTATGAAATGAATTATGAATCAGCCAGTACTTTTGCTGAGAATTTTGGACTAACAACTAAAGCTATGCGGTGGTTCTGGGAACAATATTTGGCTGATAGTAAATTCCAAATTGATCCTTATGCCGTACCAGTTAAAGCTGCCACGTTAAGTGGCCTGGCGCCGGCCCTAATCTTTACTGCCGAAAATGATCCACTAGTCGATGATGGTAAAAACTATTACAAATTACTAGTAAGCCACTCTGTACCTGCATATTATAAAGATTATCCTGGTCAGATTCACGGGTTTTTCAATTTAAGTGGAGTAACAGCAGATGCTGAGTTGCTATACTCAGATATCTCGCGTGAGATTAATACTTTGTTAGGAAGAGATAATTAATTGTCTAAAACTGGCTGGGGCCGCTTTGCCTTACTTGGATTTCTTTGGGGAATCCCCTACCTATTCTTAAAGGTAGCTGTTGAAGAGATATCTCCAGAAGTAATCGTATTTTTTAGAGTATTTATTGGTGCATTAATATGTTTACCAATCGCCCTAAGCAGAAGTCGCCTGCGGGTAGCGAAAAAATATTGGCCATTTCTAGTTTTGTACTCTATAACTGAGATGATTGGGCCTTGGTATTTAATTACCCATGCTGAGAAGGAAATTTCATCTGGACTTACAGGATTGTTAGTTGCCACAGTACCTATCTGGTCAGCAATTCTTGCCTCAATTTTTGGGGATCACACTGTGTGGCATAAAACCAGGTTATTGGGATTAATCATTGGCTTTATAGGTGTTGTTGCTGTTGTTGGGATCGAATCTTTTGGCGGCAAGCAAGATATTGTTTCAATTGGAATGGTTATTTTGGCAGCGGTTGGTTATGCATATGCCATAAATATGATTAATCGTCGAATTCCACACATACCTGGAATCGCAATTAATACTTGGGCAATGATTATTACCTCATTTGTATATTTGCCATTTGCAATTATTACTTGGCCGGCTACTACTCCTTCGGTTCAAGCCATCGGCTCAGTTATCTCACTAGGCGTACTCTGCACCGCAATTGCATTTATTGTATTCTTTAAGTTAGTCGCTGAGGTCGGTCCCCCGAGAGCTTCTTTGATAACCTACTTAAATACTGCGGTTGCAGTTTTGTTAGGAGTGCTACTTCTAAGTGAACCTATTACATTAGGAATAGCTTTGGGATTACCGTTAGTGCTTGTGGGGTCATATTTCGCTAGTAGAAAAGTTACTCCGTAAATCCCAATCTAGCTAACATTTTTGGATCCTTCTGCCACTCTTTAGATACTTTTACATGGATTTGAAGGAAAACTTTCATACCCACTAAGTGTTCAATAGATTTTCGGGCAAGTGTGCCAATTGCTTTCAATTTACTACCTTGAGGACCAATAATTATTCCTTTTTGGCTATCCCGCTCGACATGCAATGTCGCTACAACATCAAAAATATTTCCACTTTCTCGCTGACCAGACTCATCAATAGTGACCATTACCGAGTGAGGTAATTCTTCGTAAAGTTCAGCAATCGCTGCCTCCCTTATTAAATCAGCCATCATCAACTCTTGTGCTTGATCTGTATTTATATCTTTTGGATATAACGCGGGAGAATCTGGCATTGAATTTGAGAGCAATTCCAAAAGTAACTCCGTTTGATCCAAATTCTTTGCGGAGATAGGAATAATTTCTGCTTTTGTTAAACTTAGTCTTACTACAAAATCATTAAGATTTGATAATTTTGCTGCTAACTCTGGCTTTGAAATCAAATCAATTTTCGTTACAACTAAAAATAACGGTTGTCCAGATTTTATTTGCTTTACAATATATTCATCACCAGCTCCTATTTCTTCATCTGCAGGTAAACAAAGAATTATGCCATCGGTTGAGTCTATGTTTTCACTAACCATTGAATTTAATCTGGTGCCTAGAGCTGTTTTTGGTTTATGCATCCCAGGTGTATCAACCAATATAATTTGGTAGTTATCTCTATTAACAATCCCTCTTATAGGATTTCTAGTGGTATTTGGATGGTGGGACATAATAACTATTTTGCTTCCAACCAGTGCGTTGACTAAGGTTGATTTTCCAGTATTAGGACGTCCAACCACCGCAACAAAGCCTGCTTTAAAATTATTCATTGGCCATATTCTCTCACCTTTTCCGCATCTTCAGTGTATGGGAGTTATAAGCTCCAAAATTTCATCAAAACTAGTTGCAATATCAGCAACTCTCTCAGAAATTAATCGATGACATCCTTCGCTTAATGGTGATGAAATTTCGCCAGGCACAGCAAATACTGGCCTAAATATTTCCGCGGCATCTCTAGCAGTCCGAATAGAACCACTCACATATTCAGCTTCGATAACAACTGTTGCTCGCGAAATTGCTGCGATCAATCTATTTCTAACTAGAAACCTAAACGGTTGGGATGAAACGCTCGGCATAACTTCACTTATTAGCAATCCTTTTCTTGTGATCTGATCAAAGAGCTTTAAGTTTTCTACCGGATATAAGTGATTGAAGCCTCCGGCTAAAATACATATGGTTTTCTTACCCAGACTTAAAGTTGATATATGTGCCGCGGTATCTATGCCATGTGCACCACCACTTACTACCGTAAAATCTGCTTTTGCAGCTTGAGTGGCTAAATACTTGGCACTTGATACTCCATAACTAGTTGGTTTCCTACTTCCTACAATCGAAATAGAGGATCTCAAAGTATCAAGTATTTTTCTATTCCCCTTCAAAAGAAGTCCGATTGGTGGATTGGGTAAGTCATCCACTCCAATTGGCCAATCTAAATCTCTAGGCGTGATAAAAACTGAGTTTGAGTTTTCAATCTCTGTTCTTACTTTCAATAAATTTGTTTTATTTAATTTTTCTCTAATAATCGGTAATGAATTTTTCTCTGAATAATGATTTTTCGAAGTTATATAATGGTAAACAGCTTGGGCGCCATGATCCGATATTTGAGCACTCCAAAAGGGATCTGCTGGCTCAATACAAGTAAAAAGAACTAGTCTGCAATCTGCTTCAGTAAGCACTTGATAAACTTAATCAGAATAAACCTTTAGATGTGAAGCCAATAAATTCTGTGAATTAGTTGGTTATTTTTAAGATCTCGGCAATATTTGAAAATGATTTTCTATGAATTGGTAGCACTCCATGTTTCTCTATGGCGGCGGTATGTAATGCCGTGATATACCCTTTGTGATTAGCAAGTCCATAATTAGGATATTTGCGATCTAATTCCATCATTATTCGATCACGATAAACTTTTGCCAATATCGACGCAGCGCTAATTGATATCGCAACCTGGTCTCCCTTCCAAACCGCAAGATTTGGTTCAGTCATACCTGGTACTGAATATCCATCGGTCAAAATATACTCAGGCTTCTCTTTCAAGGCATGAACAGCACGTCGCATCCCTTCGAGGTTACATCTATGTAAACCTAGTAAATCTATCTCAGCTGCTGAAAATTCAATGATTGAGTAGGTAATTGAATTATTCAAGATTACGTCATACATGAGTTCTCTTTGAGATTCCGACAGTGCTTTTGAATCTTTAACTCCTCTTAGCTCCGAAGAGGTAGGATCTTTCAGAATAACCGCTGCGATAACTAGAGGTCCAGCACATGGACCTCTACCGGCTTCATCCACTCCTGCAATTTTTGTAATTCCTGATTGCAAAAGTTTACGTTCGATCATTCCTATGGCTTTTCTTGTACCGGAACCTTTTTTAAGTCTTCACCTTTGGGAATAAACGCAGCATTTGTAAAAGGCCAAACGATAAATGTTGCGCGTCCTACCACTTTACTTAGTGGAATCATTCCATTATTTGCACTTTCAGGATGGTACCTTGAATCAGCACTGGCTCCGCGGTGATCACCCATCACCCAAATAAATCCTTTAGGTATATCAACATTAAATTTTATTTCACTTGGCCTATCACCTGGAAATATGTATGGTTCAGTTATAGAGATGCCATTCACTTGAACTTTTCCAGATGAATCGCAACAAGTTACATTATCTCCACCCACACCAATAACTCGCTTTATTAAATATTGTTTAGCTGGATCCGGTAGAACGCCCACCGTAATCAAACCACTTTTGATCTTATTAGAGATACTTGAACTCTCACTTATTGGTGCCTCGCCCAGCCATTTATCTGGATCAGAAAAAACTACAACCTCACCACGCTTTATTTCACTGAATAAAGCTCCAAATTTATTTACAGCAATTCGATCTCCAACTTGTAATGTGTTCTCCATCGAACCTGATGGAATAAAGAAAAAGTGAAGAAAAAACGTCTTAATGACGATTGAAATTATTAGGGCGGAAACAACAATAACGGGTAGTTCCCGAAGGAATGAACCCTTCTTAAACATAAAAGACAATGCTTAAGCTTGTGGTGTTTCTTCGGTAGGAGCTTCAGCCACTACCGTTTCAGGTGCAGTCTCTGCAATTGGTGCTGCCTCTTCCTTAGGAGTTGATTCTGCAACTGGTGCTGCCTCTTCAACTACTGGAGCACTTTTAGCCGCAAGTCTTTCAGCAGCTTTTTTCTTTAAAGTTGTAGCACCATCTGCTGGCTCATTCATAGCTTCTTTAACAGCTGCCTCGTAAGCAACTCTTTTATCAATTCTTGCAGGTTGTAACTTCAAATTACCTTCACTTCCTGGTAGGCCATTAGCTTTTTGGTAATCACCTGTAATTTTTAATAATGCTGTAACTGCTTCAGTTGGTTGTGCTCCCACTCCAAGCCAGTACTGAACTCGCTCTGAGTTCACTTCGATTAGCGAAGGTTCGGATGCTGGTGAATAACGACCAATTTCTTCAATCGCCTTTGAATTTCTAGCTGAGCGAGAATCCGCAATAACAATTCGAAAATGAGGTGTACGGATCTTTCCAAGTCGCATTAACTTAATCTTTACTGACACAAAACTCCCTATAGAAAATTATTTTGGATTTATCTCATGTAAACAGCGGGGGCGTTCACACTCGACAAAATTACGGACTAAATTGCTATGGGTTAGAGGGTCCCATTCGCAGGTGGCTAATCTTGCCAGTATTAAAGCCATAACCCAAATTGGGAAGGCAGTAGGTCAAATTCCCTCTTCTAATGCTCGTTTGGCAGGATTTCCGGAGCGAGACTTCTTCTTTGGTTTTTGGCTAACCTGATTGGCTTTTGGCATCACACCCATACTACCTGCACCTGTATGGACATCAGAGATGGAGCCTGAGCGCATTTGTTTCATTACTTTTTGAGCTTGCGCAAAGCGCTCTACTAATGAATTTATCTCAGAGATAGCTCTACCACTGCCTTTAGCTATTCTTGCTCTTCTTGATCCATTTAATACTTTTGGATCATTTCTCTCCAATGGTGTCATCGATTCAATGATTGCACGAGTCCTAACTAACTCTGCTTCATCAAAATTTTCTAATTGCTTTTTCATACCAGCAGATCCGGGTAATAAACCAAGCAACTTATTCATACTTCCCATATTTTTCATAGCTTCAAGCTGAGATAAAAAATCTGTAAGAGTGAAATCCATTCCCTTAGTTAATTTATCTTCGAGGTCTTTAGCTGTTTTCTCTGGCATTGCACGCTTTGCTTGCTCAGCTAAAGAAGCAACATCTCCTAAACCAAGAATTCTTGAAGCCATTCTCTCTGGATAAAAAAGGTCGAAATCTGCAGCATTTTCACCAGTGGCAGCAAAAATTATTGGCTTACCTGTTAACTTTACAATTGATAATGCGGCACCACCTCTGGCGTCACCATCTAATTTAGTCAAGACCACCGCATCAAATCCGACTCCCTCAGAAAAAGCCTTTGCGGTTCGAGCAGCATCTTGGCCCGTCATGGCATCAACTACAAAAAATATCTCATCAGGTTTTACAGTATCTCGAATCTTGATTACTTCTTGCATCAACTCTCCATCAATGCCAGTCCTGCCAGCAGTATCAATAATTACAAAATTGTGTAATTTATCCTTTGCAAACTGCAATCCAGCACTAGCAACTTGAATTGGATCTCCAATGCCATTTCCTGGTTCAGGGGCAAAGACAGGAATATTGATGGATTTACCAACAACCTGAAGTTGATTTACCGCGTTAGGTCTTTGTAAATCAGCTGCAACTAATAATGGTGTATGGCTTTGTTGGGAAAGGTGATGTGCAAGCTTTCCCGCTAATGAGGTTTTACCAGCTCCCTGTAAACCAGTTAGCAAGATTACAGTAGGTGGTGATTTAGCAAACCTTAAGCGCCTAGCTGAGCCGCCTAGTATTTCAGTCAGCTCCTGATTTACAATCTCAAAAATTCTTTGGGCTGGATTTGTGCTCCTATTTATCTCAGATGCAAGTGCTTTACATTTATCGAAAATTTGATTTGAAAATTCTTCTGCCACCTCTATTGCAACATCAGAGTCTAGAAGTGCCAATTTAATCTCAGCAATGAAATTTTCTAAATCAGACTCAGATACTTTGCCGCCAAGGCCAGAGAAAATCTTGCCAAACCTCTGGCCTAGCGCTTCAAACATGTAGGAATCCTACATTTGATTAGATGGCTGCTTCACCGCTTTCACCAGTCCGAACCCTGGTCACAGAATCCACATTTGTTGCCCAAACTTTGCCATCACCGATATTTCCGGTTCTGGCCGCCTCAGCAATAACCTTAATTGCTTTTTCTGTAATATTCGAAGCAACTAAAACTTCTAATCTAATTTTAGGAATCAGATCAACTTTATATTGAGCTCCCCTATAAACTTCGGTTAATCCAAGCTGCCTACCAAAACCTTTCGCATCAGAGACTGTCATGCCGGTAATTCCAGCGCTAACTAGTGCCTCTTTTACATCTTCCAGTTTTTGCGGCTTAATGATTGCAGTTATTAGTTTCATGGTTAGAAACCTCCTCGTGAATTAGAAGTTAGTTCATAGCCAGTTTCGGCATGTTGGTCATAATCGATGCCTGATATTTCAGCTTCCTCTTTGATTCGAAGTCCCATTGTTTTATCAATGATAAGACCGATTATTAAAGTGACAATAAAAGAATAAGCCAAGACAAAGAAGGCGCCAAAGGCTTGTTTAGCTAGTAATGCTGCTCCTCCGCCATAGAAAATTCCATCCAGGCCAACGCTGTTAACTGCGCTGCTCCCAAAAAAACCAATGGCTAAACTGCCCCACAATCCTCCAATTAAATGGACTCCTACGACATCAAGTGAATCATCAAAATTCAATAAATACTTGATACCAACAGCTAAGGCACAGAAAATACCCGCAAGAAGTCCAATTACAACTGCGGCCCAAGGGGCAACAAATGCACATGCTGGTGTAATTGCAACTAGGCCAGAGATTGCACCTGATGCCACTCCCAGTGAAGTTGGATGGCCGTCTCTTAGCTTCTCAACTATCAGCCAACCTATTGCGGCAGCTGCTGTCGCTACCTGTGTATTTAGCAGTGCCAATGCAGCAACTCCATTCGCGCCAAGTGCGGATCCTGCGTTGAATCCAAACCAACCAAACCAAAGTAGGCCGGCACCAATCAAGACAAGTGGTAGCGAGTGTGGACGCATTGATTCTCTACGCCATCCAACTCGTCGTCCTAAGATAATTGCCATGGCAAGTCCAGCTGCACCTGCATTTATATGTACTGCAGTCCCACCGGCAAAATCTTGAATACCTCTGGCTGCTAAGAAACCTGCACCCGTGACTGTATCGCCAACCTTGTTTCCAAACGCAAACACCCAGTGAGCAACCGGGAAATAAACAAGTGTTACCCATATCGATACAAAGACGGCCCAGGCAGTAAATTTTGTTCTATCTGCAATAGCGCCAGAAATTAAGGCCGGCGTAATAATTGCAAACATTAATTGGAAAGCTGCAAAAGCCAATAATGGAATTGGATAAGCTCCACCGTTATTAGTGAGTTCGTTTACAGCACTTCCAAGACCGGAAAATGAAATCTCGCCGTACCATTGCGAATCAGCTTTATACCCAAATGCTAATTTGAATCCATAAATTACCCAAAGCACACTTACTATTCCAATTGTTACCATGGACATAAGCATCATATTCAAGACACTTTTTGCTCTGACCATACCACCATAAAAAAGGGCTAGACCAGGTGTCATTAAGAGCACTAAAGCCGTGCTAGCCATTACCCAAGCAGTATCTCCGTTGTTTAGAACTATCTCCGCCATTTATTCTCCGATCGATTAACTCGAATTGATCAAAATCCTCGCCATTGAGATGGAGTAACTATCGGGTAACAGGGTTAACTTCAGAGGCAATTTAGATTTCAGGCTTATGAAACAAAGGGCCTGATTGTTAAAAGTATGTTACTTAATCGAATAAACCTGCTAAATAGGCGTCTTGGTCAAAAGGGGTAAAATCATCAATACCTTCACCGGTGCCCACAAATTTAATGGGAAGACCTGTGGCTTTCTCGATTGCAATTGCAATCCCACCCTTAGCGGATCCATCTAATTTCGTCACTATAAAACCCGAGATATTAACTGCCTCAATAAAGGTTGCAGCCTGACTCATTCCGTTTTGCCCGGTAGTTGAATCAACAACTAGCAATATTTCATTAACCGTTGATTGCTTCTGCACTACTCTAACAATTTTTGCTAGCTCATCCATCAAATTTTGCTTAGTATGTAGTCTTCCGGCAGTATCTATTACTAAATAATCTAAATTTGATGCCTTAGCTTTAGTTATAGCACTAAAGGCAACCGATGCGGGATCACTATTTTCTTCACCAAAGATTACTTCAACATCAATACTTTTTGCCCAAGTTCTAATCTGATCGGTAGCGGCTGCACGAAATGTATCCGCAGCGGCAAGCAGGACAGAACTACCTTGGGACTTTAGATAATTTGCCAACTTGGCCGCTGAGGTAGTTTTGCCAGCGCCATTTACTCCGACAATCAAAATTGTCCTAGTTTTGGCTTCAGAATTCAAAATATTTCGAGGCTTGGCACTTAACCAGGAACTAACCTCTTCAGTTATAGATTCTCTGGCATCTTCGGGTTTAAGAGACTTACACTTTAGAATTAGTTGATCAACTAGTTTTGGCCCCAAATCCGAAGCAATAAGTTGTGCTCGTATTTCATCCCAATCTTTCTGTGAGATTGAATTAGATTTAAGTGCAGTGAAAAGCTTTTTAAATAAGCTCATTTAGAATCTAAGATACTGCGTCGACTTCACGAATACGCTGTGAAATAACTTCACTAACCCCATCTCCACGCATGGTCACGCCATAAAGGGCATCTGCAATCTCCATTGTTCTTTTCTGATGCGTAATAATGATTAACTGAGATTTCTCTCTTAACTCTTCAAACACGCCAAGTAACCTTCCTAAGTTTGTGTCATCAAGAGCTGCTTCCACCTCATCCAAAACATAAAAAGGTGAAGGTCTGGCTTTAAATATTGCAATTAAAAGTGCAACTGCTACCAATGATCTTTCACCCCCTGATAGTAGAGATAATCTCTTCACTCTTTTACCAGGTGGTCTGGCCTCGACATCAACACCTGAGGTCAGCATGTCAGATGGGTTTGTAAGAATTAATTTTCCATCGCCACCTGGGAATAATCTAGCGAAAACAAGTTCGAACTCTCTTGCAGTATCTTCATAAGCTTCTGTAAATATCTGCTGAACACGATCATCAACTTCTTTAATTATGTCTAATAAATCCTTTTTAGTCTTTTTTAAATCTTCTAATTGTTCAGCAAGGTAACGTAAGCGCTCTTCTAAAGATGAATACTCTTCTAATGCCAACGGATTAATCTTTCCTAATAATGTTAGCGATTTCTCCGCCTGGGAAAGGCGCTTTTCTTGTTGGTCTCGTCGATATGGAATTAAATCTCCAGGCACAAAATCGCCCTGCTCATTCTCGTAAAATGTTGGAACGTCATTACTTGGGCCATACTCATTTACAAGTGTGTGAACATCTATTCCAAGTTCCTCAACTGCTTTTGTCTCTAATTGTTCAATTCTAAGTCGTTGCTCAGCTCGAGCGATTTCGTCTTTATGCACACTTGAGGTTAATTTCTCTAACTCAATTGAAAGCTCGCGACCTATTGTCCTTAAACTTAATATTTCGCCCTCTCGAGAAGATCTTGAAGTTTCCAATCTTTCTCTTTCAGAACCTGCCCGCGAAATAGAGGACTCAATTTGAATCAATGCCTCATAAGCTGTGTCTGCAATATCCTGCGCAGTTATCGCAGCTTGTGCCCTATTTTCACGGCGAGAAATTGATCGAGATGCAGATTCACGCTCAGTAGCTGCTTGATTCTCTAATGCCTCAGCCCGCTGTGATAGCGCATCCTTACGCTCTTCTATAGTCCTTAAATTTAATCGAGACTCCACCTCCTTTGATCTTGCACTTGAAACTTGAGATCTTAGATCCTCTAAGTTTGTTAGATCAGGTTCAACTGGAGTTTGATGTGATTCAAACTGCGCCAAAGCTGCAGCTAAATCTCTTTCGTCGGAATTACGCTGATTAATTGCTGCTTGCAGTGCTAAATTTAATCTATCAAATTCATCAACAGAATTCTTTACATTCTGGCCTGAGATAGCAAGCTGCTCAGCAAGCCCTGTCATAGCTGCGTCAGACTCATTTAACTTGGAAAGTACAGACTCATACTCACTGCTTATTTTATTAAAAACATCATTTGCGCTGGTAAGTTCAAACCGAATTCGATCACAATCAATAGAGACCTTATTTACTTCAACTTCACAGTTTGAGGTCAAATCATCAATTTGAGATATCAAGCTAGCATTTTCTGAAGATTTGACTAGTTCAGTAATCTCTTTAAATGCAGATAATCTACCTAGCGATCCGGCTCGCAATTTCTCAGTAGATTGAAGTTTTTCTGTAAGAACTTTTAGTTCTTTTTCACAATGCTTCATTTCAATTTTTAACTTTTCAAATAAACCATCAAGGCCAGGCTCGGAAGCTGATAGTGATGATATCTGGGTTTCAATCGTTGCAAAATTTTCCCGATAGCCTTTTAGTCTTTGTTCGACAGAATTTCTAGCCTCAGTTAATCGATTAACCTCACCTGAAGTCGCATCTATTCGAGAGCGTAATCCATTTATATGACCTTCTTGTCGAGCAGTTCCCTCACGTTGATCTGCAATAGCACGAAGGGCAGCTGATACTCGACTTTCTTCAAGAGCTAACTTATCTTCAATTGCTTTTAATAAATTAGAGTCATTATCAAGTTGCTCTTGAGATTTTTTAACTTTATTAGCCAGCTCTTTTTCTTCATTTCGTAACTGTTGAGCTTCTTGTTCTAATAAAACTGGATCACGACCAGATGCTTTGGCTTCTTCAGCTTCCTCAGAGAGAAATCTTGCTCGTTCAGATGATAAGTTTTGTACTGCACGAATTTGCTCTCGCTGAGCAGTAAGACGATAAAAGTTTTCTTGAGCGGCGATTAATTGAGGGTTTTCACTAGTAGCAATAGCATCCAACTCTATTTCACGACTTCTTGCAGAATTTAATTCACTCTCAACCTGTTCTTTGCGGTGCCGTAACACATTTTCATCAGCGACCTCTATCTCCATTTCATTGCGCATGCGCAGCATGTCATCCGCCATCAAGCGTAATTTTGCATCCCTCACATCAGATTGGATTATCGAGGCTTTACGAGCCACCTCTGCTTGTTTTCCAAGTGGCTTTAGTTGTCTTCTCAACTCCACCGTTAAGTCTTGAATACGAGCTAAGTTAGTTTGCATTGAATCAAGTTTTCGAATTGCTTTTTCTTTACGCTTTCGATGTTTTAGAACGCCAGCTGCTTCTTCAATAAATGCTCTGCGTTCTTCTGGATTTGCTAACAAAATAGCATCTAATTGGCCTTGCCCAACTATTACATGCATCTCCCTACCAATACCACTATCACTGAGTAGTTCTTGGATATCTAAAAGTCGAGTTGTTTCCCCATTTAATAAATATTCAGAGGCACCATTTCTAAATAGAACTCGCGTAATTGTTACCTCGGAAAAGTCAATCGGTAGTAAGCCATCGGTATTGTCGATAGTTACTGAAACCTCAGCTCTACCAAGAGGTGCTCTTCCTGAGGTACCGGCGAAAATTACGTCCTCCATTTTTCCACCACGAAGTGACTTTGCGCCTTGCTCACCCATAACCCAGGAGAGTGCATCAACCACATTTGATTTACCGGATCCATTAGGACCTACAACGCAGGTAATTCCCTGTTCAAAATTTAAAGTCGTTGAAGATGCAAAGGACTTAAAGCCCTTCAAATTCATACTCTTTAAATACATAGAAAGGTCCACCCATAGCGCATAGCGCAAACCTATCTAAAAAGTGATCGAAAACTTGGTACCTAGCGCTGGCAACGCGGGCAAAAATGGGAGGATCTGTTTGTAAAGGCTATCCGGCGAATCTTTGATCGGCACCGAGGGCAAGGTTCGCCCTCTCTGCCATAAACCTTTAGGGAACGGGAAAAGTATCCACTTTCACCATTTACATTTTTATAAGCCTCATCAAATGAAGTGCCACCTGCTTTAATCGATAACTTCATTATTGAAATGGCTGATTTAATTACCTTTTTGATTTCATTTTCATTTAAATCTTCACAAATAATCTCAGGATGTATTTTTGCTCGCCATAATGCTTCATCTGCATATATGTTGCCAATTCCACTAATGATATTTTGATTCAAAATGGCAGGCTTGATAGCAGTTTTTCTTCGATTAATATTCGTAACTACCTGTCTTAAGTCAAACTCTGATTCAAATGGATCTTTTGAAATCTTTAAAACCGAGGTTGGGATTCCTTCGAAAACCTGCTCCACAGATAGCCAGCCAAAGGTCCGTTGATCGATAAACCTAACCTCATTGGCATAGCCCTTGATTAAGCCGCTCAACGAGATTCTAGCTCTGAGGTGAGGGTGATCTTTTACATGACTTTTTTGCACTAGTAATTGCCCGCTCATTCCCAAGTGGGCAACCAATACAAACTCTCTATCAAGTTCTAACCAAAGAAATTTCCCTCGCCTTCGAATGGAGTTTATTTTGGCACCATTCACAGCAGAGAGCGGTAATAGAGAACTTGGTTTGAGCGCTCTTGGATGAAAAGTTTCTATATTTCTAATCTGCTGACCAACAATATACTTTTCTAAACCTGCACGTACAGTCTCTACTTCAGGTAATTCTGGCATGCTTACTTACTTTTTATCTCGTTCAACCAAGATTTCATAAGCAATTTTTGCTGCTGCTTGTTCAGCTTCTCGTTTACTTTTTCCCATTCCAACTGGAAACTTCTCACTACCTAACAGTACGCAGGCCATAAAACTCTTATCATGATCTGGGCCAGATTCACTTATCTCATACTCAGGCGATGCAAGGTTCAATAACGCAGACAACTCTTGTAATGCCGTTTTACTATCCAATGTCGAGCCTTGCGAGGTTGCAGCGACTATGGCTGGATTTATCCACTTTGAAATAACTTCAGCGCTTCTAACATATCCATGTTCTAAATAAATTGCTCCTACTAGCGCCTCGAAGGTATCGGCCAAGATTGAATTTTTCTCCCGTCCATTTGTTGCCTCTTCACCTTTGCCTATTTTCAAATAGGAACCAAGATTGATTTCACGGGCAATCTGAGCCAGTGCTTTCATATTAACGACGCCTGACCTAAGTGGACTTAATCTACTTTCATCCAAATTTGGAAATAATTTATAAAGTTCATCCGTGACTATTAATCCAAGAACTGAGTCACCTAAAAATTCAAGTCGCTCATTAGTTGGAATTCCGCCTGCTTCATAAGAATAAGAGCGATGCGTTAATGCAAGTTCGAGCAACTCATCCTTAACCGATATCCCGAGTAGTTCGGTTAGGCCAGAGTACAGTTTAAACCTCTAGAACCTGTCGACGGTTATAAGTTCCACAAGTTGGACAAGCCACGTGTTGCAATTTAGGTTGTTTACATTGCTGGCAGGTTGCAAGGTGTGCAGGAGTTGTCTTCCACATGCTTCGACGAGAGCGAGTACGTGCTCGCGACATTTTTCTTTTTGGAACTGGCATGATCTTTACTCCTTACTTTTTACGCTTTACTAGCGTACGGTGAGAATTATCTACGAAAAACTCTAACTTGTAAAAACGATTAGTTTTTAAGCGGGAAATTCTTTAATGCTGACCATCTTGGATCATCAGATACCTGTGCTTGATCGGCCGGCACGTATGACCAATTTTCACCTTGCTTGGCATCTATACCTGGGCAATCCTCTGAACAAAGTGGATTTACCTCCATATTAAGAATAATTGCATCTCTAATTGCCGGTTCAAGATCAATCTCATCGCCAATCATAAAACTCAAGTCATCTACTTCTAGATCAATATCCTCTTCATCTGTTAATTTAGATTTTGAACCTTTTTTAGCGTTAGTCTTGGCTACTCGTGATTGATAATAGTAAAGCTCTGTAAAGTTTTCATCGATTGGCCAAGTAATCGGCTTCAGACAGCGTGTACATTCGCCTGAGGCAGTGGCAACGACTCGGGCAGTGGCAAGTACGCCCTCTTCTACTGACTGAATTCTTAGATCGATCTCAATTATTTCACCGGGTTTTACCGATAATAAATCAATACCTAAAGGATCAGAAATTTCTATATCAAGTTCATATTCGCGCATTTCACCAGCACGATGAGGTAAATCATGAGTATTGAAAACAAAAACAGATCTTGCCATTTAGTTTACTTTAATTTAGATAGGACATGCTTAGTCTCAACACCATTTAGTTGATCTCTACCCTTGCTAATTACATCCAAAGTCTTATTTAAAATAACTTCAAGGTTTGCTAATCGCGAATCAATGTACTCTTCAATTTCTTTTCGATCTCGATCACTATCTGCCTTTGCATCGGACAAAATTCTTGCCGCCTCTTTGCGTGCTGATGAAACAATAGTCGTTTGCTCAACCATACGAGCAACCTCATCTCGCGCTTGCTGAATCACTGCATCAGATTGAAGATGGGCCTGCTCCAAAATTGAATCTTTTTCACGTTGAATTGAAATAGCTTTTGCTAAGTCGTTTGGAAAAGACGCCTTTATTTTATCTAATAGTTTTAACATTTCACTTCTATTAATAACACATGAAGCCGATAATGGTACAGATCTCGCTTCTTCAACAATTGCAATCGCAGCTTCAATATTCTCAACTACATCCATTTTAGCCCTTTCGTTCAAGTCTAGATTTTAACTTATCGACAATAGCCGATGGCATATATGGCGATACATCTCCGCCATAACTTGCGATTTCCTTCACGAGTGATGAAGACAAAAATGAGTGCGCAGGCGCAGTAGACATGAATAATGTTTCAACACCTTGAAGTTGTAGGTTGACTTGGCTCATTTGGAGTTCATAATCAAAATCACTTACTGCTCTTAATCCTTTAACGATTGTTGGTATCTTGTTCGCTCTACAGTAATCGACTAATAGTCCGGTCCAAGAATCAACTTTTACATTTTTATATCTACTAGTTACATCTTTGATCATTTCAATACGCTCATCAACAGTAAACAATGAACTCTTTGTTTGATTCACCAAAACTGCAATAACCACTTCGTCAAACAAAAAACAGGCTCTTGCGATAATATCCAAGTGGCCATTAGTTATTGGGTCGAAAGATCCTGGACACACAACTCTTCTCATAGACAAAACGCTAGCAATTAATTGTCAAGTTAGCCATTTTTTTTCAAATTAGGCTCAGATATCACGCCGTAATGAATACTTCCTGCTCCATATGATCGAACCTTCACCTCCGATAATCCTTGCGGCCATATAAAATTTTTAGTTTTTCCATCGCGCTCAATAGCTATAACTCCATTTATATTTAATAAATTTAGAGTTAGGATCTTCTTTAAAATCTTTTCAATTTCTGTATTTGCAACATCATAAGGAGGGTCTATAAAGATTATTTCAAATGAGGTACTGGCTAAGTGATTTAAATATTCAAAAGTAGTTTTGTTATAAACTCTATATCTACCGATACCGCTTACCTCATTAAGTAATGCAAAATTTTGTTCGCATACCTTGGCACTTATTGGGTTACTTTCGACAGCTTCTACTAATGCTGCCCCTCTAGAAAGTGCTTCAACGCCAACTGCTCCAGATCCTGCAAATAAATCTAGAAAGTGCAATCCTTCTATCGAGCTAAAAGTGGAAATTAATGACGAGAACAGACCTTCACGAGCGCGATCTGAAGTTGGTCTAGTAATTGAAGGTGGAGAAAACAACTTTCTGCTCTTTCCAAATCCAGAAATTATTCGCATACTCATGATTTGTCCATAAATCTTGCAGCCTCATCAATTCTTAATTTTTCAATTTCATCTCTAAGCTCAGGAAGTCTATTTAGTCTAGGATCAATTGATAAGATTTTATTAGCCATCTCTTTAGCCCTATCAATTAATTCCTCATCCCTTAGTACGCGTAAAAGTCTAAGGTGTGATTTTCCACCCGATTGAGATTTACCCAAAACATCACCCTCTTTGCGTTGCTCTAAATCAATTCGAGCAAGTTCAAATCCATCTAAAGTGGAAGCAACGGCGTTAAGTCGCTGCATACTTTGAGACTCCTCGGATGCATTTGAAACCAAGAGACATAGGCCCGCAACTTTTCCTCTGCCAACTCGCCCTCGTAATTGATGAAGTTGGGATACGCCAAATCTATCTGCATCCATAATCACCATCATTGAAGCATTTGGCACATCCACACCTACCTCGATAACTGTTGTCGCAATTAGCACATCGATTTGGCCTTGTGAAAAAGCCGCCATGGTTTGCTCTTTTAGATCACTAGGTTGCCGGCCATGCAATACGGCAATTTTTAGTCCCTTTAAATCACCTGTAGCAAGATCTGGTGCTAGCTCCTCAACTGCAACCATTTGTTCATTATCTAAATACTCCTCCCCCAACAACCTAGCTGCAGCGATCTCACGTTCGCTTAATTTTTTGTTTGGATTACTGATACGGGGAGCAACAACGTAAACCTGATGTCCTTTGGCTACCTCTTCTCTTACGCGTTGCCAAGCTCTTGCTAGAAAAAGTGGTTTTTCCAGAACGGATACAACGTGAGTGTTAATTGGGACTCTTCCTGATGGCAATTCTCTGAGAGTAGAAATATCTAAATCACCAAAAACTGTCATAGCTACTGTTCGTGGAATTGGCGTTGCGGTCATTACAAGTAAATGAGGTGGGTATTTAGCCTTCACTTTTAACGCATCTCTTTGCTCCACACCAAAGCGATGTTGTTCATCAACTACCACTAGTCCTAAATCAGAAAATGCCACACCCTCTGAAATCAGCGCATGAGTTCCAATCACTATTCCAATTTCACCATTCGCTAACCTAGTGTGAATTTCCTTCTTCTTTGAAGTAGGAAGTGAGCCAGTAAGCAACTCAACTTGAATACCAATCTCATTTGATCCTAATGAGCCAATAATTGCCAAATCTCCAAGAATTTTATTAATTGTTCGGAAGTGTTGTTGAGCTAAAACTTCAGTTGGTGCAAGAAGTACTGCCTGTCCACCCGAATCAACCACACTTAACATCGCTCTCAATGCAACAACTGTTTTTCCAGAGCCAACTTCACCCTGTAGTAATCGGTGCATGGGAAACTTTCGCGAAAGATCTAGTTCTATTTGTTTATTAACCTCAATCTGACCTTTGGTGTAACTGAATGGTAAATTCTCTTCAAACTCTGCAACTAAAAATGGTGAATTGGGGGTTCGAGATCTAGTACTTAAACCCTCTATCTCAAGCCGCCTTTGACCAAGCAGAATTTGAAGTAAAAGTGCTTCATCAAAGGTTAATCTTTGGCGGGCATTCTCGGCAGATTCCAAATCTGAAGGTTGGTGGATTTCCTCAAATGCAGTTTTTAAATTTGGGTACTTATGCTGCTTGGTAATTTCCTCCGGTAGGTAATCTGGAATATCCTCTAATGAATCCAACGCCAATTTCACACACTGCAAAACTTTCCATGATGGCAATTTTGATGTTGCTGGATAGACCGGCAAGAACTTGCCAGCAAATTCAGCAATGGCCTCATCTACATTTTCACCATCTGGAATAAGTTGAAAATCAGGATGAGAAAGTTGCCTTTTGCCATTAAAAACCCCGACCTTACCGGCAAACAATCCAACTCGACCGGTTTTTAAATCTTTTTCACGCCAGGCTTGATTAAAGAAGGTCAGGGAAAGTTTTGCACTTCCATCTGTAACGACAACCTCCAGAATACTTTTGCCATTTGCCCTTCTTAACTTAACTGCTTCAATCTCCGCCAAGATTGTCACATCTTCATCAACTAATAATTTTGAAATATCGGTTAATTCACCTCTAACTACATATCTACGTGGATAGTGTCTAAGTAATTCATTGATGGTGGTTATCCCAAAAGACTTCTCCAACACAGCAGCAGTTCGATCACCGAGGATATTTGGTAAGCGAGTCGCAAGGGTTGCCATAGAGGAAGTATCTAATGCCAAATGGCTAGTTGCGCGTAATTACCCACCGAATTAGCCATTTAATGCCCTAAGGAGGTAATCTTTCGCCTTCACTAAGTTTGAGTCGATAAATCTAAGGAGCCATACAGTGTCATTAGTCTGTGATTTATGTGGAAAGGCTCCAAGCTTTGGAAACAATGTTTCGCACTCAAAGCGAGCAACTCGTCGCCGATGGAATCCAAATATTCAAAAAATTCGTACGATTGTTAATGGCCAAAGCAAGCGTAAAAACATTTGTGCGTCATGCTTGAAAGCTGGAAAAGTTCTTCGTTAATTAAAAGTGCTGGTAGCCTTTTATTACAAATTCTTTTGCATCTAAGCGCACTTCACCATTTCCTGCTTCAACAATTCCTATCTCAATTCCCAAATCTTTACTTCGGTACTTCGGATCAACTGTAGCTATAAAGAAATGATCCTCACCACCATTTAGAATCCAATCAAAAGTGTCTTCACTTAGTTCCGTAGATAATTCTGCAAGATCGTTAAAATCATCTGCTTTAGAAATCAACTCTCTACTGAAATTAATTGAAACACCAGAGGCGCTAGCTATATGTCCAGCATCAATACTTAAGCCATCGCTGATATCACACATTGCAGATGCAACTCTGATCAGTGCATCAGGTTTAACTAATTTTGGATTTAAATGAGCCTCGACAACATATCTTGGTCGATCTAAACCCTTATTTAGAATTGCAAGTCCTGCTGCAGATAATCCAGGAAGGGCAGAAACATAGACAATATCTCCAACTTTTGCACCATCGCGTTTGATTGGTTTTGAATTTATATGGCCTATAGCAGTAATACTTAAAACTAATTTCTCCGATTTACTTAAATCCCCTCCAATAACACTTACCTTAAACTTGTCAGCGACTGATCTAATTCCTTCTGCAATCTCGGTAATGACTTGTGTATTTTCATTCTGGTTAATTCCGGCAGTAACCAATAAATAATTAGGCTCTCCCCCCATTGCAAAGACATCAGCCAAACTTGCTGTAGTCAGCTTTGCTCCTATTTGAAATGGCGTAGACCAATCTCGCCTAAAATGTATACCTTCAACTGCCATATCCACTGTTGCAATAAAATCAGAGTCTGCGCCGCTGAACACAGCTGCATCATCTCCTATGCCGACCTTTACTCCGCTTTGGAATGAACTATTAAATAGCTCACCAAGCCGGCGTATTAGCGCATCCTCTGACTCCATAAATGGCACTCCCCAATTAACTCGCTATAGGCTACCCTTTAATGACGCTAAAGTTCATCGCTGAACATGTGGCGATAATTGAAAGGCTTTAAATGTCCGTACAGGCTTATATTCTTATTCAAACAGAAGTTGGTAAGGCGGCAAGTGTTGCAAAGGCAGTTTCAGCAATTGCTGGTGTAACTATTGCAGAGGGTGTCACTGGTCCTTACGACGTAATTATGCGAGCTGAATCGGCTTCAATGGAAGATTTTGGTCGCACTGTGTTGGCTAAAGTACAGGGTGTTTCTGGAATAACTAGAACACTTACCTGTCCTGTAACTACGCACTAATTTAAAGAGAGCTACTTTAAATAACAGTAGCTTTTTTTATTTAAAACCATCGAATCATTCCGATTACACCTGCAGTTGCATAAAAAAATTGCAAAAATAAAATACCTTTATGCTTGCCCAAGTATGCCCAAATGCCAATTAGCGCCGAAGATATCAGCAATAAGGTAAATCCAATAAACTCAGCTCCAATATTGGCTGCTACTAGCAAAGAATAGACAATTGCGGTTATTACCCCAAGCCATTCAAAGATTCTTAACTTTTTACTATTTGCCATGCTGTTTCTCCCAAGCCAAATTAACCTGTTTAAGAAAAGAAAAAGCTATTATTAAAGCGGGAATAAAGTTCCATCTCTCGAGTTCTGATCGAGATATGATATTTACAATTACACTCAATATCCCAGTAAAGAAAAAAACTCTTAATAGCCAAACTTTTGCAAGTATTGATTTTCTATAAAAACGATCACAGATATATAATTGATAGAGAACAATTGCACTAACTAATGCATAAACTAATCGTATATATGTCGGAAAATTTTCAAATTGCCCACCGGCAGCTCTTGGTAGCGCATATGAGGCATCGATTACAACACCAACAACAAGTGAAAGATTCCAAAATAAAGAAAGATATACAGCCGTGCGAAAAACTATTTTCATTTATTCACTTACTTTCATAGCTTGCGCGCCTAGTACTCTTTTCAATTCATCATATGTTGTTGGGAAAACAGCGTGAGGATGTCCAGCAGCAGCCCAAATAACTGAATAATCATTTAAAGCCTCATCAAGCAAAATCATTCCTGGTGGATTTAACCATCCAATTGGCGCTACACCCCCGATTGAAAAACCAGATTTCTCTTTTACATAATCTGCATCAACTCGCTCCAATTTCTCAACCTCTAAATTACTTGCTACTAAGTCGGTATCGACTCGATGTCTACCAGAGGTGATAATTAAAAGTGGTAATTGGTTAGGAAGTTTAAATATAAGTGAAGAAGCAATTTGTCCAACTTCAATTCCCAGGCTAGCTGCTGCTTCTGCGGCACTCTTAGCGGTTTCTTCTAAAATCCTTATTTGACCGAGCATCTTATGATTTTCTATTGCCGCAATTACACGCTTTACTGCTGACTTTTCAAGCACACCATTCATTTTTATCTAGTAATACTCACAGATTTACTCATTGCAGTGTTAATTAATTTTGTTATTAGTAGCTTATAATCCACACCGCTTTCTTCAAACAGCTTGGGATAAACTGATGTTGGTGTAAATCCTGGCATAGTATTAATTTCATTAATAATTACCTCGCCAGTATTTGCATAAAAGAAATCAACCCTTGCTAATCCTTCACAACCTGCGGCTGAAAATGCAATCAGAGCAGCTTTCTTAATCTCATCCTCTACACCCTCTGGCAAATTAGCGGGCACAATTAACTCCATTGAATTATCAATATACTTTGCTTGGAAATCATAAAATTCAAAATCTTTAGAGATTGAGATTTCACCGACCGCAGAAACTGTTAACTTTTTATCAGTCTCTAAAATTGCGCACTCAATTTCTTTACCCTCGACAGCCTTTTCAATTATCACCTTTGAATCAAAACTTAGTGCGTGTTCCACCGCGTCTGCCAGTTCTGTTATTCGATTTACTTTAGAGGTTCCCTTGCTCGAACCACTTCTTGCTGGTTTTACAAATAATGGGACTGAAAGCTCACTTGGCAGTTCAAATTTATTGGAGGTAACTACAATTCCTGGTGCAACTTTTAATCCAGCAGCAGAAAAAATTGGTTTGGCATATGACTTATCCATACAAACTGCGCTTGCTAAAACCCCGGAGCCGACATACCGTAGACCAATTATCTCCAGCAAGCCTTGAATGGTTCCATCTTCACCATATGGCCCGTGTAGTACTGGAAAAACTACATCTACCGCTAGTTTTTTACCCCCAGCAATTAATCCCTGGCTAGTAATACTCACTTCAATGCCATTTTCTGAAATTGTGGGTAGCACACCATTTTTAACAACAAAAATTGATTCTTTAGGTAGGTGAAGCCATTTGCCAGACTTTGTTATACCAATAAGTTCTATATCAAAAAGATTTCTATCAATCGCTTGCAATACTCCGCTTGCAGATATTAAGGAGATTTCATTTTCGCTGCTCCTACCACCACAAATTATTGCAACTTTTACCTTACCCATTAAATTTCAGCCTTAATACTTACCTTCATTAATCTATCCAATGCATCTTTTGGCCTAAGAGTTTCGGCAACAACATCCGAGACAGCCTCAATAATTGGAACTTCGACACCCACTCGATGTGCTAATTCCAGCATTGCACCTGCTGAGTAAACACCTTCGACAGTTTTAACTATCTGCTGTCTGGCTTTAACTATTGAACCTGATTTCCCTAAGACCTCTCCAAAACTTCTATTTCTAGATAGTGGAGATTGTGCACTTGCCACAAGATCGCCAATGCCTGCAAGGCCTAAAAATGTAAGTGGTGTAGCACCATACGCCTCTCCAAGACGAGCAACCTCAGATAATCCTCTAGTAATCATTAATCCTTGCGTGTTCTCGCCATAGCCCATACCCACTGCCATGCCAACTGCAATTGCAATAACACTCTTTGCTGCCCCAGCAAATTCACAGCCAATTAAATCTTTAGATGGGTAAATTCTGAAGTAATTGGTTGAAAACGTATCAGTAATAAGATCGATGATTTCTTGTTTTTCAGATGCCGCCACAGCGCCTGCCGGTTGTCGCATAATTACTTCATTTGCCAAATTTGGTCCTGTGATTAATCCCAATTTCGATTTTTCTATTCCTAAGACTTCCTGCATTACCTCTGTCATTCTAAACTGAGTATCAACCTCAATACCTTTAAGTGTGCTAATAACTGGTAAACCCGTTGGGAAAAAACCTTTCCATGCCACCAAATTTTCCCGCAAAGTTTGAGCAGGAATTGCCACTAAAATTACCTCAGCAAACTCAAGCACAGCTTTGATATCAGTAGTTGCCTTTAACTCCCTAGGTAAATCTATGCCTTTGAGGAAGCGACGATTAGAATGTCTACGATTTATCTCTCGAACAACTTTCTTATTCCTACCCCAGATTAAAACCTGCTGCCCAGAGTCAACCATCACCTGACCTAGTGTCGTTCCCCATGCCCCAGAACCTAATACCGCAACTTTTCTCATTTTATTTCCTTTTTATAATTACCCGTTCTTGGTAATTGGGACTTCCTAGGATCAAATATTTCAATAGGGGCCTTTTCGCCACGTAATTTCTCTAATAATTTTGTAATCGAACTCATAACATATGCGGTTGCTTCTTCAAGTGCATTTGGATCGTCGTATTTTCCATACCACCTTGAAAAGTCCAGTGGCTGCCCAGCAATCACTTTTACTTTCGTCCGTGGAAAAATTCTAATTTTCTTACTATACGCTGGCAGAATTTCTTGAGCCCCCCATTGAGCGCAGGGAATTACTGGCACTTTAGTCAAAATTGCTAATCGGGCAATTCCGGTTTTTGCTTTCATCGGCCAATAATTCTGGTCTCTAGTTAAAGTTCCCTCTGGATAAACTCCAAGTAGGTGGCCAGATTTCAAAAAAGCTATTGCATGCTGCAACGCATTAGATGCCTCTGAAGTTTCCCGCTCTACTGGAATTTGTCCAGCACCAAGTAAAACTCTGCCAACAATTGGAAGTTTGAATAAGGAAGCTTTCCCGAGATATCTAGGTGCTCGACCATTGTCATATAAGAAGTGAGTGAAAATTAGTGGATCGATATAGGAAATATGGTTACACACAACAATCGCCCCACCGGACATGGGTAGATTTTCAGCACCTTGCCAATTCCGTTTAGCCAGTAATTTAAGTATTGGTCGGATCACAGTTGCACCAAATTTGAACCAATTTGTGGTCCCTAGTGGCTTACCGCTGGGTGGCGGGTAAGATATCTTCAACTCGGTGGACACCACTTAATTCTAAGGCCAATTCTAATAATGCCGATAAATGAGCGTAAAAAACGGGATCTCATGCGCGAGATCCCGTTTTAATTTACTTCTCAGAAATTAGCGACGACGCTTTGACTTCTTTGCAACTTTACGAACTGCTTTCTTGGCCTTTGGAGCTTTCTTAGCAGCCTTGGCAGGAGCTGCTTTTGCTGGTGGAGTTGGAGCAGCACCTAGCTTGCGAGCGCCAGAAATTACTTCCTTTAATCCCTTTGCAGGTAAGAAGCGAACTTTCTTGCTGGCTTTAATTTGAATCGTCTCTCCAGTGAATGGATTACGACCTTTACGAGCTGGTCGATCAACTTTTTTGAACTTACCAAAATCATTGATCATTACATCTTCGCCCTTTGAGATATTGCGAACAACCGCATCAAAAATTACCTCTACAGCGCGTGCAGCCTCTTTCTTGCTGTCACCAAACTGTGGAGCAAGATAGGCGATGAACTGTGCCTTGTTCATTTAATCCCCTTATTTACGCGTAAACATTAAGCATTTGCTTAACTGAGGGTTAATCTATGGGGTGAAGAGAAATAGATTGATTAATTAAATCGGTGTGTCGCGACCAAATTCCTATTTAAAATTAAGGTTTTTTGAAGATTTATAGAAACTCTAAATTATTACTTTAGAGTTTTCGTTTAGCGAATTGGCAGTGTTTTAGGCTTAAAACTAGCTCTATTTTCTTCAAATTTTGAAACTTGATCAATTTTGGTAAATGTTAGACCAATGTCATCTAACCCTTCCATAAGGCGCCATCTGGTGTAGTCATCAATTGCAAATGCAATAGTTGTCTGCGCGTAGGAAACAGTTTTCTTATCTAGATCTACCGTGATAGAGGTATCTGGCTTACTTTCAACCACTAGCCAGATTTTCTCGATCTCTTCTTGAGGCAAAATAACCGTCAATAAGCCAGCTTTTTGGGAATTACCGCGGAAAATATCCGCAAATCGACTAGAGAGTACAACTTTAAAACCGTAATTTTGTAAGGCCCAAACAGCGTGCTCTCGAGAGGATCCGGTGCCAAAATCTGGGCCAGCAACTAAAATAGTTGCCGATTTGTACTGCGGTTGATTTAATTCAAATGCGGGATCATTACGCCAAGCTGCAAATAGCCCATCCTCAAAACCACTTTTAGTAATGCGCTTTAGATAAACCGCAGGAATAATTTGATCGGTATCGACATTGCTACGACGAAGCGGTACAGCAGTACCAGTGTGCTTAATAAATTTATCCATTTATAAATCCGCCGGTGAGGAGAGAGTGCCCTTTAATGCTGTAGCTGCGGCTACTAATGGACTGACCAGATGCGTACGCCCACCCCTTCCTTGTCTCCCCTCAAAATTTCGATTACTTGTTGAGGCTGCCCGCTCCCCGGGCTTTAACTGATCTGGATTCATGCCTAAACACATGGAACACCCAGCGCTGCGCCATTCTGCTCCAGCATCTAGAAATACCTTATCTAAGCCTTCAGCTTCAGCTTGTAATCTAACTCGAGCTGACCCAGGAACAACTAATAATCGAAGAGAATTAGCAATCTTTTTGCCTTTAATTACTTCAGCAGCAGATCTTAAATCTTCAATTCTGCCATTTGTGCAGGAGCCTAGAAACACTGTGTCTACCTTAATCGATTTAAGTGGTGTACCAGGTTTTAAATCCATATACTCAAGGGCGCGCTCTGCGGCACCTCTATCCTCAGGATTGGTGAAATCAGCAGGATTTGGTACAGATTCGCTAAGTGGTAATCCTTGACCTGGATTTGTTCCCCAAGTTACAAATGGTGCCAAGTCATCGGCATTTAAATAAATTTCTTTATCAAAGGTGGCATCAGTATCTGTTACTAAAGTTTTCCAATAAGCCAATGCTGCCTCCCAATCATCTCCACTTGGGGCATGCGGTTTTCCTTTTACATAATCAAAGGTAGTTTGATCGGGCGCTATCAACCCAGCCCTGGCACCAGCTTCGATAGACATATTACATATTGTCATTCGAGCCTCCATAGATAATGCTCTTATGGCACTGCCACGATATTCAAGTACATAACCCTGGCCGCCACCAGTACCAATTTTTGCAATTACGGCCAAAATAATGTCTTTACTTGTTACCCCAGGCTTCAAAGTTCCATCGACATTGATCGCCATTGTTTTTGGCCTAATTAATGGCAAGGTCTGAGTTGCGAGCACATGCTCAACCTCACTTGTCCCAATTCCAAAGGCTAGAGCACCAAATGCGCCATGTGTTGATGTATGCGAATCACCGCAAACAATTGTCATACCTGGTTGAGTGATACCTAATTGAGGTCCAACTACATGCACAATTCCTTGTTCTACATCACCTAGTGAGTGAATTCGAACGCCAAACTCAGCGCAATTTTTCCGCAAGGTATCTACCTGTAATTTGGAAACGGGATCGGCAATTGGCTTATCAATATTTAAAGTAGGAACATTATGATCTTCAGTTGCAATAGTTAAGTCTGGTCTTCTAACTTTGCGATTAGCTAAACGTAAGCCATCAAATGCTTGTGGGCTTGTTACCTCGTGAATTAGGTGCAGATCAATGTAAAGTAAATCTGGCTCACCGGCGGTAGTGCTAACTACATGCTCTGCCCAAATCTTTTCCGCCAATGTCTTGCCCATTGCGACTGAATCCTTTCGATACCTACCTGAATTTGCTTCTCATTTATTGAGATGGCATTATCAGAGTATGGACAGAAAGAATAGCGGAGTCGGCGTCCTAGACAAAGCGGTAAAAATACTTGCTGCATTAGAGGCAGGGCCACAATCACTTAGCGAACTTGTCTCAACAACTGGAATCGCACGTCCGACAGCACATAGATTGGCAATTGCCCTTGAGTTTCATCGACTTGTATCACGAGATTTCTCAGGTAGATTTATTTTAGGAGCCCGCTCCTCTGAACTTGCTGCAGCTGCTGGTGAAGACAAATTATTAGCGATTGCTGCCCCCTCACTAACGGCACTTAGAGATGCAACAAGTGAGAGTGCGCAGCTTTATCGAAGACAAGGCGATCGCAGAATATGTGTTGCAACTGCAGAGAGATTAACTGGGTTGAGAGACTCGGTTCCAGTTGGCACAGTCCTAACTATGCAGGCAGGTTCTGCAGCTCAAATACTTCTTGCTTGGGAGGATCCAGAGAAACTTCATCGCGGTCTATTAAATGCTAAATTCACGGCAGCAAATTTAGCTGCAGTCCGTAGACGCGGCTGGGCACAATCAGTTGGTGAAAGAGAGGCAGGCGTTGCATCGGTATCAGCACCGGTTCGAGGGCCAAACAATAAGGTGATTGCTGCAGTAAGTATTAGTGGACCGATGGAACGGTTAAGTAGACAACCTGGAAGAATTCATGCTGCCGCAGTAGTTGCAACCGCTGCCAGATTAAGTGAACACTTAGCAAAAAATCAAAAGTAAAAAACAAATGTAGCTCCGAGGGGATTCGAACCCCCGTAGCTGGCTTGAGAAGCCAGAGTCCTAGGCCACTAGACGACGGAGCCGTACGGTAAAACTAGAGTCGCTGGGGTACCAGGACTCGAACCTAGACAGGCTGAACCAGAATCAGCAGGGCTACCAATTACCCCATACCCCAATATTGATTTTGAGCAGTAAAAGAATACCTTGCGTTAAATTTATTTGGAAATTACCGCCTTTATTCGCGAAATTGAACGCTCTTTCCCTAATAACTCCAGTGACTCAAAAAGTGGAGGTGAAATATGAGATCCAGTGACCGCTATTCGAATTGCACTGAAGGCAATACGAGGTTTTAGTCCTAACTCCTCGATTAAGGCAATACGAAGCACTTCCTCGATTTTTTGGTGAGTCCAATCAGTTAAATTTTCAACTTTGGCAAGGGCTGTAGATAAAACTTTTTGCGCTGAATCATCTAATAACTTAGGTAATTCTTCAGGATCCACAGAGAAATTTTTCATAAATAAGAAGTTGAGCATTTTAGGAATTTCAGATAATTTCACAATGCGCTCCTGGATTATTGGTAATGCAGATTTAACAACCTTAATTTCTTCAGGAGTTCCAGAAACTACCTGACTCTTTTTAAGAAATGGAATAGATAATTCAAGAAACTTATCAATATCTAGCGCTCGAATCTTATCGCCATTAATTGCCTCAAGTTTTTTCATGTCAAACCTTGCTGGACTACTGTTAACTCGCTCTATTGTGAATAATGCAACAAGTTCTTGCAAGGTTATATTCTCTTTATCATCTCCTGGGGACCACCCTAGTAATGCCAGGTAGTTACAAATTGCCTCTGGCAAGAAACCTTGCTCTCGATACCAAGCAATCGAAACTTCCCCATTGCGTTTTGATAATTTTGCGTTGTCTTGCCCCATAACAAATGGCAGGTGGGCAAACAAAGGATAATCTTTAGGATCAACACCCATCGCTTGATAAACTCGAATTTGTCTTGGTGTAGATGAGAGTAAGTCCTCGCCTCTCAAAACATGTGTAATTTTCATTAATATGTCATCTACGGCGACAGCTAATGTGTATAAAGGTGAACCGTCTGCACGTGCTAACACAAAGTCTGGAACAAATTGATGCTCAAACTTAACTTCACCACGGATTAAATCTACAAAAGTAGTTTCGCCCTTCGGCATTCGCATTCGTACAACTGCTTTACGGCCCTGACTTTTATAACTACTAACCTGCTCATCACTTAAGTCACGGCATTTTCCATCATAACCAGGAGCTTTATTATTTTTCATCTGCTCCTGGCGACGAGCTTCTAACTCTTCTGAGCTACAGTAACAATAGTAAGCATCACCTTGATTAATAAATTTTTGCGCCCATTCAGCATATATATCTAATCTTTGCGATTGTAGGTAAGGACCTAAATCTCCACCTACCTCAGGACCTTCATCCCAATTGAGCCCAAGCCATTTAAGTGTTTCAATTGCAGCTTGAATATATTGGTCAGTAACTCTTTCAGTATCTGTATCTTCGATTCTAAATATTAATTTTCCACCTGTATGTCTAGCGTAAGCCCAATCAAACAATGCAGTTCTAATATTGCCGACATGTAGATCGCCAGTGGGTGAGGGTGCGAATCTCACGCGAACTTGAGAATTAGTTGGCACGAGATGAAACCTTGTTTGTTAAAGTACCTAAGCCATCAATCGAAATTGCAATTGTTGATCCAGCTGGCATTGGTCCTATTCCCGCAGGAGTGCCTGTCAAAATAACATCCCCAGGTAATAAAGTCATCACATTTGTAACGAATTCAATAATCTTTGGCACTTTAAAAATCATTTCAGAAAGCATGGATGACTGTTTAATTTCTCCATTTAATGTAGCACTTATTTTCTGATCACCCGGAATAAATTCTGTTTCGATCCATGGACCAAGTGGGCAGAAAGTGTCAAAACCTTTGGCTCTAGTCCATTGACCATCTTTTTTCTGCAAGTCCCGTGCAGTCACATCATTGGCTAATGTATAACCAAAAATAACATCGGTTGCTTTCTCCGCAGGAACTTCTTTACAAATTCTACTTATGACAATTGCTAGTTCTGCTTCATGGTCCACACGTTCGCTCATTTTTGGCCACATTATTGTTTCATTTGGGCCAGTTACTGCTGTATTTGGTTTGATAAATACTATTGGTTCAGTTGGGACTACAGAATCCATTTCAGCAGCATGGTCTGCATAATTTTTTCCTATACAAACAACTTTACTCCTAGGTATGACCGGTGCTAATAATTTTACTTCAGATAATTTAACAGTCTTATCTTGTGGGACTATTCCTGCGTATATTGGATCCCCTCGTAACAGTAAAATTACATCTTTATCATTTAGTATGCCAAAGAGTGGATCAGTACCAAAACTTAATTCTGATGGAGCTGAGAACCTAACAATACGCATTAGGTCATCTTACAACTGATCAGTTGCCTTTCCTGATTCTGCAATTCTCTCTGCCAATACAGTGGCAATTCGATGCCTCCTACCTGACGGCCTCTCTGCTGTTAGTTTCCAGCCTGGAACAATTATTGTGCTGCCAGGTATTGGCACACGGCCTAAATGCTTTGCAATGAGTCCACCAATTGAATCAACATCTTCGACTTCGTCTTCGGTAAATTTAGTCTCAAATTGCTCGGCAAAATCTTCAACGTGAATTCGAGCCGAAATTCTTGCTTTATTTTCGTCCAACCATTCTATTTCTTCTATTTCGTTATCGTCATATTCATCAGATATTTCGCCAACAATCTCCTCTAATATGTCTTCAATTGTAATAATTCCAGCAGTTCCACCATATTCATCAACAACTATTGCCATGTGTATCTGGTCGCGTTGCATTTGTTTAAGCAAGTCATCAGCGGTTTGATTCTCAGGGACAAATGTTGCTTTACGTAGGTGTTCCTCAACTTTCTCACTTAATTCCGAGTTGGGATTATCATGAACCCTCTTAGCCAAATCCTTCACATAAGCGATACCTACAACATTGTCTAAGTTATCTGCTATGACTGGAATGCGCGTGAACCCTGAGCGAAGCGCTAACGATAATCCTTGTCGAACGGTTTTATCCGCCTCTATCCAGACCATTTCTGTTCTGGGTACCATTAATTCTCGAACTAAAGTTTCGCCAAGATCGAAGACTGAATGAATCATTTCGCGTTCTGATTCCTCAACAAACCCACTCTCACTTGCTTGATCTACCATGTCTCTAAATTCAGCTTCTGTTGAAAAGGGACCCGATTTGAATCCTTTGCCAGGGGTAATGGCATTTCCAATACCTATTAAAAGTGTTGTTAATGGGCCTAATAATTTCGATAATAAGACAGCTGATGTAATTGCCGGACGCGCCCACTTAATTGCATGTTGTTTACCCAATGTCCGTGGTCCAACTCCCACAATGACATACGAAATCGCAACCATTAAGGAAATGGCACCAAATAAGGCTAGCGCTTTATTAGAGTTTTGTTCAACAAAAAAGGTCGCGACCAAAGCGGTAGCGGTTAGTTCACAGGTTTTTCTCACTAAAAGAATTACATTTAAAAATCTAGCAGGATTTTCAACAAAGTTTTCAAAGCGTTTTTTATACTTTGGCTTAGATTCAACTATTTCCTCAATAAGTAGGCGAGAAAGAGATGTCAGTGCTGATTCACTTCCTGCCAAAAATCCAGCAACAAGAAGAAGAAAAATAATTAGTAACAGAGTCCCAATACTCATTTAAGTGCTCTCCATTGATTAAGGAAATCTTCCTGCATTTTGAACATAACTAATTCATCTTCAATCTCCTCGTGATCAAATCCGAGTAGATGAAGCACGCCATGAACCGTCAGTAGTTCAATTTCTAGGTCAGTAGATTGTTTCCCATTTTTTGCTGCAAACTCTGGACACAAAACTATGTCCCCAATAATTCCAGGACCATTTGAAGCGCTGTCTGGCTTAATCTCATCCATCGGGAAAGACATTACATCTGTTGCACCTGAGAGATTCATCCACTTCTGGTGAAGTTCTTCCATTTCAATTTCGTTAACAATTCTAATTCCTAGCTCTGAATCAGGATGTATGCCTAATTTAGTCAAAGAAAAATCAGCTAGTGAGATGAGGCGTGCCTCATCTATTTGATAATTAGTTTTATTCTCCAAATCTATCTTCATATCTGCTACTCATAAATGAGTAATTAGCGATCACCTTTTCCGCTTCTTATTGGAAATGTTGACTTTGAAATATTCTCATCCCAATTTCCATAAGCTGTAACTATTTCACTAACTAGCCTATTTCTAACAACATCTTCTGCCGTTAGATCAATGAAGGATATATCCTCAACTTCTTTTAGTATGTCTGGCACAATTTTTAATCCAGATTGTGAATTATTTGGTAAATCTACTTGAGTTATGTCGCCGGTAACTACCATTTTTGATCCAAAGCCTAATCTAGTTAGAAACATTTTCATTTGCTCTGCAGTTGTATTTTGTGCTTCATCAAGAATTATAAAGGCATCATTTAAAGTTCTACCACGCATATATGCAAGTGGAGCAACCTCGATAATTCCAGAGGTCATTAATCTAGGGATAGCATCTTGATCAATCATGTCGTGAAGCGCGTCAAAAAGTGGCCTGAGATAAGGATCAATTTTTTCGTGCAAAGTTCCAGGCAGAAAACCCAATCTTTCACCGGCCTCAACTGCCGGCCTAGTCAGAATAATTCTATTAACTTGCTTTGCCTGTAGTGATTGAATCGCTTTAGCCATTGCTAAATATGTTTTTCCGGAACCAGCCGGACCAATTCCAAAAGTAATTGTATTTGAATCAATGGCATCAACATATTTTTTCTGATTTGAAGTTTTAGGTCGTATTGTCTTGCCGCGATTACTGAGAATATTTAATGATAAGACTTCAGCAGGGTGTTCTGATGGATCCTGGGTTAACATAGAGATAGATCTGCTCACCATGTCTACGTTTAAATTTTGACCTAAACGCAAAAGTGCGATCAACTCATTTATAAGTGTTGAGAATAAAGTTACTTTTTCGGCGTCGCCTTTTACATATATTTCATTTCCTCTTAAAGTGATCGAAAGTTGAGGAAATTGCTTCTCAATAATTCTAAGGTAGGAATCATTTGGTCCGACAAGGGCAACCATAGGAAAATTGGTTGGTACCGTGATTACTTTGGGCTCCATTAATCTAATTCTATATTTAACCGGGTGGCCAAGCGAATGTTCGGCCACCTAGTAGGTGTAAATGAGCGTGGAAAACAGATTGACCAGCACTCTCTCCCGTATTTATATTGGTTCGGTAACTGTCAATCCCAAAATCCTTGGCTACGCTAGATGCCATATCGAAAATTTCACCCACCAATGCCAAATCAAATTCTGCAACTTTGGCCATATTTTCAAAATGTTGGTTGGGAATAACTAATACATGTATTGGTGCTTGTGGGGAGATATCTTTAAAAGCAGTAACTCGATCTGACTTTTTTACTATTTCAGCCGGAATCGACCCAATTACAATTTTACAAAATAGACAATCCATTACTACCACCTACCAATTTTAGTTTGCAATGCAGACATAGCCGCAAAACCAGCATGTGCAGAACGAAGGATAGGAGCACCCAATCTGACTACGGTTGCATTAATAGTGGAAAACAGTTGAAGCTCCTTCTCTGTTATTCCCCCTTCTGGGCCAATTATCAGATATATTCTATCTAAATTCACCGGAAATGATATTTCGCTGAATTTTTCTTTTGCAGATTCATGACAAACTATTGCAAATCCTATTTTTATCTCATTAAGAATCTCATCAGTACTCATCTGGTTATCAACTATGGGTAATCTAAATCTCTTTGACTGCTTACAGGCTTCCTTAACCGTAATCATCCATTTTTCGCGCGAATCTGATTGCCACTTGCTAATTGAACGCTGTGAGCTCCAAGGAATGATTCGATCAGCACCTGAAACCGTAACCAGCTCAAGCATTTCCTTATTTCTATCTGACTTTGTAAAGGCTTGGATTACTACCAATTCCGGTTTTTCGGTATGAGTCTCACCTGTATTTTCTATTTTTATTGCAAGAGATTTCTTACTAATCTCCGATATAGGTCCTGATATCCATTTTCCGTGACCATCAGATACATAAACTAATTCTCCAACAGATAATCTTAAAACTTTTATTGCATGATGAGCTTCTTCATTTTCAATATTTTGTATATTTCCAGTGCTTATTTTATCGACAAAAAATAAATTAGACACTATTTAAAAACTCTTTTAACTTTATCAAAGAAACCTTGGTTTTCATTAGTGTTAATTTTCACTTTATCTAGACCCTCGTTACGAATATCAGAAATTTTCTTCAGTAATTCACTTTGCTCCTTACTCAACTTCGTCGGGGTTAATACTTGTATATGAACTATTAAATCTCCCCGGCCCGATCCTCTTAGTTTTGTAACCCCTAAGCCTCTTAGTAAAACAACTGAACCGCTTTGAGTGCCCTCTTTAATTTCAATTTCTTGTTTTCCATCTAATGTATCAATGAAAACTTTAGTGCCAAGTGCAGCAGACGTCATAGGAATTGAAATTGAAATATGTAGATTATTTTCTTCCCGAATTATGTATTCATGTGGAGTCTCAACAATTTCAACATAAAGATCACCGGGAGAACCGCCACCAGGACCTACTTCTCCCTGACCATTTAATTGAATACGGTTTCCTGTTTCAACTCCAGCAGGTATTTTTACAGGAATGCTTTTTTTAGCTCTAACTCGACCGTCGCCAGAACACTCGCCACAGGGATCAGAAATGATAGAACCAAATCCTTGGCAGCTATTACATGGTCGGCTAGTCATTACCTGACCCAGAATAGATCTAGCAACTTGTTGAGTTTCTCCCCGGCCTTTGCAAACCTCACATGTTCTCGGCTTAGCGTTGTTGGCACATCCTGATCCATTGCATCTATTGCAGATAACTGCAGTTTCTACATTTAGTTCTCGATCACAACCAAATGTTGCTTCGAATAGATCTACCTCAACTCTAATTAAGGCGTCTTGACCTGGCCGATTTCTTGGCCGAGGGCCCCGCTGTTGTCCACCTCCGAAAAATGCATCCATAATGTCGCTAAATCCAAAACCGCTACCACCACCGAAACCACTAAACCCGTTACCACCTAAGTCATAGTTCTGACGCTTTTCTGGGTCACTTAAAATTTCATAGGCAACAGTAATTTCTTTGAACTTTTCTGCCATCTTTGGATCTGGATTAACATCTGGGTGATAGCTACGTGCAAGTTTTCGATAAGCTTTTTTTATTTCATCAAAGCTTGCGTCACGGTCAACTCCTAGAGTTTCATATAATTCTGACATAAACTTATTTGTTCGCAGTTAAGAATCGACCAACATAATTTGCAACAGCATTTACTGCACTAATTGAGGATGCATAATCCATTCTAGTAGGACCTAGTATTCCTAGTGCTCCAACTTCGGCATAACCGACAGTGACAAGACTTGTATTTTTGAAACCTTTTTCACTTTGCTCATCTCCTATCTTAACTCTCACTGAGGAATTAGAGCCTGACAGTAACCTTAATAAAACTACTTGCTCCTCTAAGGCTTCTAAAATAGATTGCATGCTACTAGAAAGATCTTGATTCGCTCGCGCTAAATTTGACGTTCCTGCATAAACAACTTTTTCTTCTGGTTGTTCGATTGCCATTTCAATTATTGTGGTAATTATCACAACTACATTAGATTTATCATTACCAGAATAATTGTTAATTACTCCTTCTAATTTACTTGCTACATTCGAAAGTGATTGATTTGCAATTTTGTCGTTCAATTTTTTGTGCAAGTCTGCTAGTGAACCCTCCGTAATATCAAATGGAAGTTCCACCATTCTTTGTTCAACTCTTCCAGTATCCGTGATTAAGATGACCATTAATCTAAAACTACTTAGAAGAACTAGTTCTATGTGTCTTACTTTTGCCTTAACTAATGAGGGATATTGAACAACCGCAACCTGCTTGGTGACTTGCGCAAGTAACTTAACAGTTCTAGAAATGACATCATCTAAATCAGTTGCTCCGTCTAGAAAATTCTCAATTGCTTTCCTTTCGGGGGTTGAAAGCGGTTTGATCTCTGAAAGTTGATCCACAAAAACTCTGTAACCTTTATTTGTTGGAATTCGGCCCGCACTTGTATGTGGCTGGGTTATTAAACCGGCATCTTCCAGCACAGCCATTTCATTTCTAATTGTTGCTGGCGACACACCTAGTCCTGATCGACTCGCTAAAGTTTTAGATCCAACGGGTTCTTCAGTTGCCACATATTCATCAACAATGGCCTTTAGAATCTTAAGCTGCCGACCCTGCATACTTTTACTCATATACCAACGCTACTACAAGAGGATTTCTCGGACTATTCGATCAGCAATGAGTCTGCCATTTAAGGTCAGTGTGGCTCTGCCATTTTGCCAGTCCGATAGATTAAGGTGTCCGGTTTTTACATACGTGGATAAATCCTGAATTTGCTGGTTATTCAAACTTTTAGTTTCAATTCCACCTGTTAATCTGATTGAAAGCATTAAACGCTCACTTTCAATTTGCGAAGCTTGTAAAATCTCAAAGTCTTGGATCGGCAATTCATTTTTTTGTAATTTTTCCTTGTAAGTGTTGGGATGCTTCACATTCCAAAATCTGTCACCATTAATATGTGAATGCGCTCCGGGACCTATCCCCCACCAATTTTCTCCATTCCAGTAAGAAAGATTGTGTTGGCTTTTTGAGTCATTCTTTGCCCAATTACTTAATTCATACCAGTGAAATCCTGCAGTAGAGAAGGATTTATCTGCCACTATATACTTCTCGGCAGTCAAGTCATCATCAAGTTGTTCGATATCGCCTCGTTTTATTTGAGCCGCTAGTTTAGTTCCAGGCTCCACTATTAGGGCATAAGCAGAAATATGAGAAATCGGAAGAGATATTGCAGAATCAATTGATTGTTGCCAATCTTGCATGCTCTCTCCTGGTGTGCCATAGATTAGATCAACTGAGATCTCATTGAACCCTAATTCTTTTGCCCAACCAGTAACCTTTATTAAATTCTCAGGATTGTGAGTTCTATCTAAAGTTTTTAGCACATGTGGTACGGCAGATTGCATTCCAAATGAAAGTCTATTTACTCCAACCTCAAGAAATTTACTCAACTTATATTTATCAACTGAGTCTGGATTTACTTCTAACGTAATTTCGGCGCTATCAGTTAAGTGAAAATCTGATTTAATTTTATTGATTACTTTCCCGATGTCTAATGGCTGCATCAATGATGGAGTTCCACCACCAAAAAATATGGAACCTACTGTTATATCCTGGCCTATTTTGTTTTTTGCTAAATTAATTTCCCGAATCGCTAAATCAATATAAGCACCTGAAATCCCATCTAGACCTGATGTTATCTTAAGCTCAGAAGGTGTATAGGTATTAAAGTCGCAATATCCGCAGCGCTTACTGCAATACGGAACATGTATATAAAATGCCAGTTTCAATTATTTCTTCTTTTCGCTCGCTTTATCTGAATCAGTTGTTAATGCTGCAATAAATGCCTCCTGCGGAACTTCAACTCGCCCTACCATTTTCATTCTCTTTTTTCCTTCTTTCTGCTTCTCTAAAAGTTTACGTTTTCGGGTGATATCACCACCATAACATTTAGCTAATACATCTTTCCTGATAGCCCTAATATTTTCTCGAGCAATTATCTTGGCACCGATTGCTGCCTGAATTGGTACTTCAAACTGTTGACGTGGAATTAGGTCACGTAATTTTCCAGTCATGGATACCCCATATGCATATGCTTTATCGCGGTGAACTATTTGACTAAATGCATCAACTTTCTCACCTTGCAAAAGAATATCTACCTTAACTAAGTCTCCTGCTTCTTCAGCAATCGGTTCATAATCTAAAGAGGCATATCCTCGGGTTCTGGATTTTAACTGATCAAAAAAATCAAAGACTATCTCAGCCAGCGGTAATGTATAACGAATTTCTATTCTATCTTCAGAGAGATAGTCCATTCCTTTTTGTGCACCCCGTCGCTGCTGGCATAGTTCCATTATTGTCCCAATAAACTCACTTGGGGCTAAAATAGTTGCCTTAACAATTGGTTCCATAACCTCTGCAATTTTTCCATCCGGATATTCTGACGGGTTTGTAACAACTATTTTTTTCCCATCATCAAGTGTAACTTTATAGACCACGCTTGGAGCTGTTGAAATTAGGGTTAATCCGGCTTCTCTTTCTAATCTTTCCCGCACAATCTCCATATGAAGTAGGCCTAAGAATCCACACCTAAATCCAAAGCCAAGTGCTGCTGAGGATTCTGGCTCAAATACTAAAGCAGCATCATTTAATTGTAATTTATCAAGCGCCTCGCGCAACATTGGGTACTCAGCGCCATCTAAAGGGAATAGACCAGAGAAAACCATTGGTTTTGGATCTTTATATCCAGCTAACGCTATTTTTGCCGGATTGTTATATGTAGTTACAGTATCTCCCACTCGAGACTGTCTAACATCCTTTACACCGGTAATTAGATAACCAACTTCGCCAACTCCAAGGCCATTACTGGCCATTGGTTCAGGAGAAATTACGCCAACTTCTAACATCTCATGGCGCACACCAGTTGAGTACATTTGAATTTGATCTCTTGGAGATAGATGGCCATCTACTACTCTTACATATGTAACAACACCTCGATATGAATCATAAACCGAGTCAAAGATTAAAGCTCTTGTGGCAGCGCTAAGATCACCAACCGGTGGTGGTATTTGCTTAACAATTTGATCTAACAGAACTTCTACGCCTTCCCCAGTTTTACCGGATACTCGTAAACAATCCTCTGGTTTACAGCCAATTAGGTTGGCAAGTTCTTCAGCAAATTTCTCAGGTTGTGCGGCAGGTAGATCAATCTTGTTTAATACTGGAATTATTGTTAAATTATTTTCCATTGCTAGGTAAAGATTTGCCAAAGTTTGAGCTTCAATACCTTGAGCGCAATCGACAAGCAGAATTGCACCCTCACAAGCGGCTAACGATCTTGAAACTTCATAAGTGAAATCAACATGGCCTGGCGTATCAATCATATTCAAAATGTAATCTTGATTATCTAGACCAGATCTCCATGGCAACCGCACTGCCTGACTCTTAATTGTGATTCCACGCTCTCGCTCAATATCCATTCGATCTAAATACTGTGCGCGCATATTTCTATCTTCTACAACGCCAGTAATTCCGAGCATTCGATCAGCGAGTGTGGATTTACCATGATCAATATGTGCAATTATGCAAAAATTTCTTATTTGATCAGGTTTGGTTGCAGCAGGTTGTGGAGATTTAGTAATTGGAATAGCAGGCATCTATGCCTTAAAAAAGTCTAAGAAATTAACGAATACCAGCTTTGTTGGCCAATTTAGCCATCGCTGATTTTTTGTTTGCTGCATTATTGGCATGGATTACACCTTTTGAAACTGCCATATCTAATGAACGAGAGGCATCTTTGAATTCAGATTTAATCTTTGCAGCATCCCCAGCAGCTACTGCTTCCCGGAATTTACGAATTGCAGTACGAAGTGCAGAACGGTAAGCCCGGTTTCGATCCTGTGCCTTGTTGTTGGTACGGATTCGCTTAATCTGAGACTTAATATTTGCCACTTGGGATTACCTTTTCTCGTTTAGATTGAAACTTATTTCAAGATCGCAAGGGTATCAGCGCTAGTCATTACCCTCAAACTGAGCCTTATCATCGAGTTCCCCTTGCTGAAGTTACGGTCATTAAAGCCCTTTCAAGGGCGTATTTAGGATCTGCGGCTACCCCCTTAATATCCGCATCAAGAGCAGCTAGCGCAATCACTGCTCTTGATAATCCACTTTCACTCCAACCAGATAATTGGCGCTTAGCCTTTTCGATTTGCCAAGGCGGTAAAGCAAGTGATGAAGCGAGTTCATAGGAGCTGAGGCTTTTAGAACTTCCCGATACCTTCGCAAGAGTTCTAAATGAAGAAGCGAGGGCACTAACGATTAATACTGGATCTGTTCCTGTTGCAAGCGCATTACGTAAGCTTATTAGCGCTTCAGCAGTTTTACCATCAACAACCGCATCTGCTACATCAAACCCGGTACTTTCCACTCTTCCCTGCTGGTATTTTGCAACATCATCTTGATCAATTGTTTTTTCACGAGCAACATCAGATGCGAGTTGAGAACATGCAGCACCTAGTTCACGTAAGTCACTACCTAAAGAATTTATCAATGCCTGAACTGCCTCATTAGTAATTTTTCGCCCGAATCCTCGAAATTCACTCCGGATAAACTCCGCTTTTTCACTATCCTTTTTAATTGTTTCGGCAGAAAATACTTCAGGCTGAAGCTTTTTAACTTTATCTACTAATCCTTTACCTTTTACCCCACCTTTATGCCACAATACTAAAAGTAAATTACTGTCTTCATCTTCTAAATAAGCCAATACTTCATCAGTACATTCGGCTGTTAAATCCTGAGTATCTCTAATGATAACAATGCGTTGGTCGCCAAATAAAGAAGGAGCCAATGAATCGGTGATCATTCCAACCTCTAGCTCACCTGCATACAAATTTGAAATCTGTGAATTAGGAAATCTTGAACTAATATTAGTAATTACTCGGTCAGCTAATAGTGCTTCTGGCCCTTGAATTAATACTAACCCCACCTGATTTTCCACCATTCTTTGCCGACAACCCTGATCTTATTGGTTGATATAACAGATATGCCACCAGATTGATCAGTACGCCAAACTTTTGCTCCTCGATGGGCTAATTCATTGATGAATTTTCCATCAGGGTGGCCATAAGAGTTTCCCTTACCCACACTGATAATCGCGACCTTTGGATTGAGCATCTCCAGCCATAAAGTAAGATGAAAAATACATACCGGTCTAAAGTAATTCTATTTTTCTTGCCAAAGCTCCTCCAACCATGGCATGTAATTTTGTGCCCTCTGGTAAATACTCCTCTGAAATTATCTCTCCTTGTTCATGGACTGCACTAACAAGATCGCCTCTACTAAATGGGATTATGGCCCTTATTTCAACTTTAGGCTTTGGTAGTGCTGCTTCAACAGCTCTTATGAGATTTTCTATGCCATAACCCGTACGGGCAGAGATTGCATATGCATTTGATTCTTTTCGTAAAATCTCCATCAGAACTTCGGGTGAGGCAACATCAGCTTTATTTACTGCAATTATTTCCATAATCTGACCACCTCCAATTTCATTTATTACCTCTCGAACAGCTCGCAATTGCTCAAATGGATCTGGATGAGAACCATCAACAACATGGATAATTAAATCGGCTTCTGAAACTTCTTCTAAAGTTGACTTGAATGCCTCAACTAATTGATGAGGTAGATGTCTAACAAATCCGACCGTATCAACTAGCGTATAAATCCGACCATCTGCACTCTCGCTTTTCCTTACCGTCGGATCCAAAGTAGCAAATAATGCATTCTCAACTAAAACATCAGCGCCAGTTAATCTGTTAAGTAATGATGATTTTCCAGCATTTGTATAGCCTGCAATAGCCACTGAAGGGATATTTTTCTTTCGTCGCTCACTTCTTTTTGTATCTCTCGATACTTTCATTTCTTTGATTTCACGGCGGAGCTTTGCCATTTTGTCATTAATTCTTCTACGATCAGTCTCAATTTTTGTTTCACCAGGTCCGCGCCCACCAATACCACCTGCTTGTCTAGATAGTGATTCACCCCATCCTCTAAGTCGGGGCAGCATGTAGGACATTTGTGCAAGTTCTACCTGAGCCTTACCCTCACGACTTTTTGCGTGTTGTGCAAAAATATCTAAAATTAAAGCAGTTCTATCTATTACTTTTACCTTTACTTTCTGTTCAAGTGTTCTAAGTTGCGCTGGTGATAACTCGCCATCACAAACCACGGTATCGGCTCCGGTGGCAACGACAGCTTCTCGAACCTCTCTAACCTTTCCTGAGCCAATAAATGTTGCAGCATCAGGCTTATCCCTGCCTTGAATTAGGGCGTCCATAACTGTAGATCCTGCTGTTTCTGCCAAAGCAGCTAACTCCTTTATTGAGTTATCCGCATCGGTAGATGTTCCTTCGGTCCAGACACCAACTAGTACAACTTTTTCAAGTCGAAGTTGTCGATACTCAGCGTCTGTTACATCCTGTAATTCAGTTGATAGACCACTTACACGACGAAGCGCCTGTCTATCTTGTAAATCTTGATTAGGGCTCTCTGGATTTTCATTTAATTCATACTCAGCAACTGCTTGTGCATTTTCCCGAATCAGTGAATCTATATCAAGCTCTAATCCAGTTTCCTTATCAAATTTAAAATCTGTCACAAATATTGATCCAACTCTAAATCTTTAACTAAAACAGCTGGGCCAGTAAGTGTTGCATTACTGTGAGCATCTATTTCAACAATTAATCTTCCGCCGGGCGGATTAATTATCCATTTAATAGGTAAGTTTTTATTGCTTTTTATTGTGGCAGCAAGTGCAACTGCGCAAGTTCCTGTCCCACAGGATTGAGTTTCACCAACTCCTCTTTCAAATACTCTCATTCCGATCTGACCATCTTCAAGAAATCTAACAAACTCAATGTTTACACCATCAGGATAAGTTGTTTCAGGTTTAACTAAGGGAGCTGACTTCAAATCACCAATACCTGCTAAATCGTCTACAAAAACTACTGCGTGAGGATTACCAACATCAATATTTAAGCCAAAATACTCTTGTGAATTCACCGTTACATTAATCTGACCACCTACCTGAGAAACTTTACCCATATTTACTGAGACATCACCTGAATCTGGAACTGATAAAAATTTTCTTCCACCTCTGGTGTTGATTGAGTAAATACCAGAGGGTTGGTGGCCACGATCTGTTAAGTATCTAGCCATAACCCTTATGCCATTGCCACACATTTCAGCTTGTGATCCATCTGCATTTGAATAATCCATAAACCAAGCTTTATCCTGTTTAACTATTTTTATAAATCCATCACTGCCCACGCCACTTTTGCGGTCACAAATTCGTTTAATCTGCTCAGCTGAAAAGCTTAATTTATCCTCTGGATCAAAGACCAATACAAAATCATTGTGAGTCCCATGCCCATGGGTGGCGTTTATCATTAATTAATACTAGCCAACAGTTTTTCTAGCCGAACTGTATTTATGGCTGGTGGGAGCCAGGTAATTCGTTCATCCCGATTAAACCAAGTCTCTTGCCGCCTAGCATAAGCTTTAGTAGTTCGTTTAGTTTCTTCTTTAGCAAACTCTTCACTACATTCCCCCTTTAAGTAATTCATTATTTGGCTATACCCGAGCGCCTTTCTAGCAGTAGGCGACTGTTCTAACCCTTTGGTCATAAGTAGAGAAACCTCTCGAGCAAACCCTTTTTCCCACATGTTCTCAACACGTTCATCTATTTTTTGATCCAAATTCTCTCTATTAAATGCCAAGCCAAACTGTTTGGCCATTGGATACCTACTGCTCTCCTGCCTTGGTAAATTGGCCGTAAATGGTTTACCAGTTAGCGCTATTACCTCCAGTGCTCTAATAATTCTGCGCAAATTCTCTTTTGGAATGGCTAAAGCCGCAGCCGGATCTAATTTTGCAAGCTTTTCATGCATTATTTCATTGCCAACTCTTTCAGCTTCCTCAGTTATATTCTGTCGAAGCTCCGGATTTGTATCAGGAAAATTTAAATCATCTAATATCGCTTTAACATACAAGCCAGTACCACCTACAACTACAACTGACTTTCCCTGATCAATTAGTTGGTCGATTACCCCTCTTGCCATGCTTTGATACCAAGCCACATTTGCTTCATCCTTTATATCCAAAATATCGATTAGATGATGGTTTATTCCACCTCGTTCTGCCGTAGTTAATTTTGCTGTACCAATATCCATCCCGGTATACAGTTGCATTGAATCAGCATTAACAATTTCAGCCCCAATTTTCTGCGCCAGCATTACAGCCAAATCACTTTTTCCAGTAGCGGTCGCGCCACAGATAACAACTAAACTCATTTATAAAGTTTTAAGTGAGGCAAGGGAAGGTATTCCTAATAATATTTTCTGATCTCCTTTATCTTCCATCCAAGCGGCGTGAGCCTCTGCGCCCCGGGTTTTTTTCACACTAACTGGTTGGCCAGCGACAATATGATTTGCAAAAGCCTCTGTGACTACCACCTCGACTAGATCACCAGGTCGAGCACGCTTTGCTGAATTATCAAAGTGAGTTAATCTAAAATCTGCGCTTCGGCCATTTACCCTGTTTAAATCCAAATCATGTCTGCCTTCATGACTTGAAACTAACAACTGCACCCTCTTACCAATCATCTTTACATTTTCATTTTTTGAAATTTCTTGCTGAATCTTATGAAGCTGGTTATATCGCTCAGACATCACCTCAGTAGTTACTTGATCTGGCATTGTTGCCGCCGGTGTGCCAGGACGCTTGGAGTATTGAAAGGTATATGCTGCTGAGAAATTTGCTTGTTTTACCAAATCAATAGTTTGTTCAAAATCTGCATCACTTTCACCAGGAAACCCAACGATAATATCGGTAGTTATCGCAGCGTGTGGAATTGCATCTCTGACTTTTTCTAGGATGCCAAGGTATCGATCTCGACGGTAGGACCTGCGCATAGATTGTAAAATCTTGTCACTGCCAGATTGCAGTGGCATATGAAGATGCGGCATAACATTTTTAGTTTCTGCCATTGCCTCAATCACATCATCGGTAAAGTCCCGTGGATGCGGTGACATAAATCTAACTCGTTCTAAACCTTCAACTTTGCCACATTCTTTTAATAATTTTGAGAATGCCAATCGGTCCCCAAAATCGACTCCGTAAGCATTTACATTTTGTCCAAGTAAGGTAATCTCAATTACACCTTGATCAACTAGCGCTCTTATCTCCTGCATAATTTCATGAGCTGGGCGATCTTTTTCAATACCTCTTAATGTTGGCACAATACAAAATGTGCAAGTGTTATTACAACCTACAGAAACTGAAACCCATGCCGAAAATGCTGAATCTCGTTTAACCGGTAACGTCGATGGAAAATGCTCTAAGGATTCTTTAATCTCAACCTGCGAAGCCTCTTCAACTCTGGATCGTTCAAGTAAAACTGGCAGTGAGCCAATATTATGAGTACCAAATACCACATCTACATATGGGGCCTTTTTAATAATTAAATCTTTATCCTTTTGAGCCATACAACCACCAACTGCAATTTGAAAGTTAGGATCCCTTTTCTTTCGTGGCGCTAAGAATGAAAGATTTCCATACAATTTATTATCTGCATTTTCTCGAACCGCGCAAGTATTAAACACAACTAAATCTGGTTGGGTATCTGCTAACGCTTGGGTGTAGCCGGCCTCAAGTAGCAGGCCAGTAATTCGCTCAGAGTCATGTACATTCATCTGGCAACCATAGGTTTCAACTACAAAGGTAGGCATCGGTTAATTCTACTTGCTAATTTTTATTAGTTAACTCCCGCATAATTTTGCTACAAATTCCATGACCATAACCTCTTCTCGCAAGCAGGCCAGAAATCCTGCGATAGACGACCTCTGGATCTAAATGTGAAATTGAGTTGAATTTGCGCTGCGCCAACAACAGTGCTTGGGCATACTCACTTTCATCATCAATCTGCTCAATCACCTCACTGATAATGTCCTGAGAAACTCCCTTGACGCGAAGCTCACCAGCAATCACTCGCTTACTTAGCTTCTTACTTCGCTGCCTGGACTCAGACCATAATTTTGCAAATTCAAGATCATTGAGTAGACCTTGTAACTCTAATGAATCTAAAACTGAATTTGCAATATCGGCATCCACTCTACGCTTTACTAATTGCTTTAATAACTCATCCCTACTCTTAGCTCGTGGTGCAAGTGCATACAATGCAATTGACATCGCTTCAGAGTAGGGATCAGCTACTACTTCTTGAGATTTTTTCAAGGTGTATTTGAGTTGTTAGAGATTAAAACTCAACATCAGCAGTTGCTTCATCAACAGCTGCAGCTAGTGCAGGGTCGATTTCAGCTGGCACGTATGATGTACGGATCTTTTTCTCTATTTCATTTGCTAGATCAGGATTATCAATTAAAAATGCCCGTGCATTCTCTTTGCCCTGTCCCAGTTGATCGCCCTCATAGGTAAACCAAGCACCGGATTTTTTAACAATTCCAGCTTCAACGCCAAGGTCAATTAGTGAACCCTCACGGCTGATTCCAACACCGTAAATAATGTCAAACTCAGCTTGCTTAAATGGGGGCGCAACCTTGTTCTTAACAATTTTAACTCTGGTTCTATTACCAACCGCATCTTGTCCATCTTTTAGAGTTTCAATGCGACGAACATCCATGCGCACTGACGCATAAAACTTAAGCGCCTTACCACCTGTTGTGGTCTCTGGTGATCCAAAGAAAACACCGATCTTATCGCGTAGCTGATTAATAAAGATTGCAGTGGTATTTGATTGATGGAGTGCACCTGTCATTTTACGAAGTGCTTGCGACATCAAACGAGCCTGTAATCCCATATGAGAATCACCCATCTCACCTTCAATTTCAGCTCTTGGTACTAATGCTGCAACTGAATCCACAACAACGATGTCAATTGCACCGGATCTAACTAACATATCCATAATTTCAAGTGCTTGCTCACCAGTATCAGGCTGTGAAACCAAAAGTGCATCAATATCAACACCTAGTTTCTTTGCATACTCTGGATCTAGTGCATGCTCAGCATCAATAAAGGCTGCAATGCCACCAGCTTTTTGAGCATTCGCAATTGCATGTAATGCAACTGTAGTTTTACCTGATGATTCTGGGCCATAAATTTCAATAACTCGGCCACGTGGCAGACCACCAACACCAAGCGCGATATCTAGTGCAACTGAACCAGTTGGAATGACCTCCATGGCGACCGTTTTACGCTCACCCATTTTCATTACCGATCCTTTACCGAACTGACGCTCGATTTGGGCAAGGGCGGTATCTAGTGATTTTGAACGATCACTAGAACGTTTATCTTCTTTTTTATCATCTTGTGGTTCTCTATTTGCAGAGGCCATAGTGATTTGTTTCCTTTCTTCTCCTTGACCATCTCTTGAAAATTTAATTTCTTAAGCAAGGTCATATTGTTCGGTCCAGAAGGTACGGAAACTCACTGACGGCTGGCTTGGGGTGCCAGCGGAACTGTGGAACCGCTCTGGTTGGGCAGACTTAGTGTATCGAACAACTGTTCGAAAGGGTTAAAAAGGGCTGGGACACGCCGCTATCTGTATTTATCTGGCATCGAAGGGTTATGACGAACCACCGCTCGCCAGATCTCATCTGGCTCCATCCCTATCTCAATCGCTGCATTTACCGAGATACCACCCAGCTCGCTATGAATTATGTCGCGGGCGTAGGTATCAGGATCTGAGAAGTATTGGCTGAGACGATTACGAAGCTCAGAGATTCGCATACTCACCGCCGGCTCATGTTAAGGATAAAGATGGAAAATAAGAATATCGCTGCTATTCAAAAAGAGTTTTGGCTAAGCGCTTTGATTGGACTAAAGATTCGTCTTCGGTTATCGGTGATCCTATTTGGCCAATTAGCCACCGTAAAATTACACCACAGGCAGCCGAGTCTGCACCAAAAATCTTGGCAATTCCTTGGTGAGCAAGCACCCAGGTTGAATGGTTTGAAATAGTAACCAATTTTGCAATATCTGTTGGATCACTTTCTACCAATTTTCTAAGCGCTAAGTCTTGTGAAATCTCAATCGACAATTTATGTAGCGCCTCTTGTCTTGAAGAAGCTGCTAGGCCAATCTCGATTAATCTACCTACCTCAGATTCAACTAGGCACTCCATCATCTCTGCCTTGTCTGCAAATTGATTATAAATAGTAGCTTTTGAAACCTGAGCGCGAATGGCTATTTCCGCAATATTAGATTGATAATTTCCAACCTCAGTTATAACAGCTTTCGCGCCAGCAAAGATTGCAACTCGAGATTTATTACTTGTGGCAAGTTGGCGGGCATATAGCGCCAGTGCTGGCTGAGCTGACAACTTAAGCGGCGGTCTCTATCACCTGCAAAGTCGAGATTGTTAAAACTGGGGATTCGTGGTTTTTAACCACAGTTGCAACATCAACCAAGATGGTGGAAAGAGATAGATCTAGAGCAGAACAAATTGCATTAAGTAGCTCACTTGAGGCCTCTTTGTGCCCACGCTCAACCTCAGATAAATATCCAAGAGAGACTCGTGCACTTTTTGCTACATCGCGTAAAGTACGCCCCTGCTCAATTCGAGCCGCACGCAGGGCGCTGCCGATATGGGTTCTTAGAAGTATCACGGCTTAAGAATACGCTCTAATGCAGCTAATGCGCTAGTAATTGTGGCGTGGCGGATGACTTCTCGATCTCCCGACAGGGCAAGGGAGATAGCAAAACTCTCTTTTTCGCTTGATATACCCACCCAGACAGTTCCGACTCTTTGGCCATACGCCTTTTTAGGTCCTGCGACTCCAGTCGTTGAAATCGCATAATCACTCTTAAACTCTCTGCGTACATTTTTTGCCATATCAATTGCAACCTGCTCTGAGACAGCCGTATGTTTCTGTAAATCAGATTTGATGATTGAAAGCTTAGACATTTTAATCTGGTCACTATATGCAATTACGCCACCTAAAAATACTTTAGATGATCCAGGCACTCTGGTGAGCTGTTCAGCTATTCCACCTGCCGTAATTGACTCTGCAACTGCCAAAGTTTTGTTTAATTTAGCAAGTCGTCTAATTATTGATTTTGTAATTACTAGTTGACTCATTTCCGGAAGGCCTTCCTAAAATAATCTATGCCCGTAGCAATAGTTAAATAGATCGCAACTGCCATAAAGATATCTCTTGGTAAGTATAAAAAAGAAGGAAGTGGCAGAATATAAAAGCCAACACCAAAGCTTTGGAAAAAGGTCTTTAATTTTCCACCCCTACTAGCAGGAATTACACCTCGCTTAATTACTGCAAATCTTAGGACGGTTACTAAAATTTCTCGTGTTAAGAATATGACAGTTATCCACCAGGGAAAAAGTCCTAATATTGAAGCACTAATTGTGGCAGTGGCCAACATTGCTTTATCTGCAATTGGATCCAGTAACTTTCCAAGCTCTGTGATTTGATCTCTATCTCTTGCTAATTTTCCATCTAAGATATCACTTAAGCCAACAATAAAAAATAATATGAAGGCAATAATTCGCCAAGTACTATCGTCGCCGCCATTTTTAAAAAGTGCGTATGCGCAAAATGGTAATGCCACTATTCGAAATATTGTTAGTGAGTTAGGTAAATTTGGTCGACTTAAGAATTTCATATTGCTTGTGCAATCAAATCTACACCAGAGACTTCGCTGACGATTGCATCTACATATTCACCGACGCGATACTTATTTCTAGATTGAATAAAAGTTGAACCGTCAACATCTGGTCCTTGGTGTTCAGCTCTTCCCTCTTGTTCATCTGCATCTTCAACCAATATCGAGACTTTCTGGCCGATTCTTGCCTCCGCTCGTTGTGTGATTAGTTCATCCACTAAAGTGGATAATTCTGATCTGCGCTCAGAAATGATATCTGGTTCAACTTTATCGGTAAGGGTTGCACCTTCCGTCTTGTCTTCATCTGAATAGCCAAATATTCCAATTGCATCCAATTGTGCTTCAGTTAAAAATTCAATCAGGTCCATAAACTGAGCGTCACTCTCACCTGGAAAACCCACAATGAAGTTCGATCTAATACCTGCTTCAGGATTTAAAGCGCGAATTTGAGAGATTAGATGCAAGAATTTTTCACCATCCCCAAATCTTCGCATTTTTCGAAGTAAGTCACCATTTGCATGCTGAAAAGATAAATCAAAATAAGGCACAACCTTCTCGACTGAAACCATGGCTTGCAGCAATGTTGGGCGCACCTCCGCTGGCTGGAGGTATGAAAGCCTGATCCGCTTAATTTCATTGATTTTCGATAACTCTGGCAGAAGTTTTTCCATCAGCTTTAAGTCTCCAAAATCTTTTCCATATGAAGTGGTGTTTTCACTTACTAGGTAAATTTCCGAAACTCCATTATCTGCTAGCCATTTTGCCTCCTCAATTATTTCTGTCGGAGTTCTAGAGACAAATGAACCTCTGAAATAAGGAATGGCGCAAAAAGAACATCTTCGATCACAACCACTGGCAATCTTAAGAGGGGCAATTGGAGCATTATCCAGACGTTTTCTAAGTACCGCTCCAAGTGGCACTTGATCACTAATGAGTTTACGGCTTTTCTCTTGTTGGCGAGAGCTAGGAGAAATGGGGAGTAAGGTTCTTCGGTCTTTTGGTGTATGTGGGGATATTTTTCCGCCATCAATAATTTTTGAAAGCCGAGCTGAAATTTCCTGATAGTCATCAAAACCTAAAATGGCATCTGCTTCAGGCAGGGCGGTTACCAGTTCATTTCCATATCGTTCAGCCATACATCCGACTGCGACTACAGCTTTAGTTACACCGTTTCCCTTTAAAGAATGAGCTTGGATCAAAGCATCAATTGAATCTTTTTTGGCACTTTCAATAAATCCACAAGTATTAATTACCGCAATCTCAGCCTTTGTTGGATCATTAATTAATAACCAACCATCAGCAGCCAATCGGCCAGCCAACTCTTCAGAATCTGTCTCATTGCGTGCGCATCCAAGAGTGACCAACGCAACGGTACGAGGTATTTTCTCTTCAGTAAGTTTTGTAATCACGGTGCGCTAAGGATAGCGTCCAAATATTACTTAACTTCTATTTATGACTGAGTTGAACCATTCAGGTCAAAATCTAATCTAGCAACCTCACCAGGCACACCGGCTAAACCAAGATCTGAGCCATTTAGCTCAACTTTAACTACACCAGCATTGCCAATTACTGCCTTAATTAACTCTGGATCAGAAAATGTTTGAGATTGACCTGACAGAATTTGGCCATTAAAAATTTGCTCACCACGTGAATTTGTTAATCCAACCCAGCTCTTTCCATCAACTGCTGTTAGTACAAGATTTACACCACTAATAACTGTAGTTAGGGACTCATTAGTTGAAGTTCTTTCATTACTTTCACCCGCTACAACAATTGACTCATTGACATTTAAAGCATTATTAATGGCAATTTGGGCTACAAATCCAAGTGTTAAAGTTGTAGCAGAAATGGAAGCTAGGGTCTTAAATCTAATTTTTTTCTTTTCTTTAGGTTTATCAGCGACATTATTTTCAGCTAGCTGTTCAATGATTAATTTTTTATCACCATTTTGAGCAGATTCAATTGCTGCAACTAACAAGTCGGCATCTGCCTTTATCACTTTGGCAATCGATCTGATATGTCCTCGCGCATATGCAATTCCACCACATATTTCTGCTGAATTTTTTTCCAAATCTTCAATCACAGCGATTCTGATATTTGTCTTATCGGATATCTTTTCAATTGACATGCCAGAAGCTTCACGAGCTATGGTTAATGCAGATTTTTCTACCATATCAAATACCTTACTTACTGGGGTTACCTAATGGTAGACCGATTACAGGTATTCAGTAAATGCACCTTGTCAACTAAATTGTTGCCATGCGCTCAATCCTGAGCGGTTTAGGTTTTCACCCACCCTTTCACCCCGATATTTGAGTTCTATTTACCTCGGATCGATTCCAAGACAGCTGGCATTTGCTCTGCGTTAATCAATACCGCTCTTGCTTTTGACCCTTCACTTGGCCCAACAATTCCTCTGCTCTCCATTAAATCCATGAGCCTTCCTGCCTTTGCAAAACCAATTCTTAATTTACGTTGCAGCATAGATGTAGAACCAAACTGTGTAGAAACAACTAATTGGATTGCTTGCAATAATAAATCTAAATCATCTCCAACATCATCTGCTGTTACACTGGACTCTATCGGTGTATTTAAATCAATTCTATAAACAGGCTGAAGTTGTGATTTCACGTGATTGACTACCGCTTCAATTTCTCGTTCAGAAATATAAGCTCCTTGTATACGAACCGGCTTACTGGCTCCCATTGGTAAAAATAATCCATCGCCTTGACCAACTAATTTTTCAGCACCTGGAGTATCTAAAATAACTCTCGAATCAGCCAAACTACTGGTTGCAAAAGATAGTCGAGAAGGAACATTGGCCTTAATTAAACCAGTGACAATATCTACGCTAGGTCGTTGAGTTGCTAGTACTAGGTGAATTCCAGCTGCCCGAGCCAGTTGCGTTATCCGAACAATAGATTCTTCAACCTCTCGAGCTGCAACCATCATTAAGTCGGCTAGCTCGTCAACAATAACTAGTAAATATGGATACGGCTCTAAGACTCTGTAACTTCCTGCTGGTGGATTCACCTTTCCAGCTTTTACGGCCTTATTAAAATCATCGATATGTCTGAATCCAAAAACTGATAAATCGTCGTATCTCAACTCCATCTCACGAACTACCCAGGACAAAACATCTGCGGCTTTTTTAGGATTAGTAATAATCGGTGCAATTAAATGTGGAACACCTTCATAATTTGTTAATTCAACTCGCTTGGGATCGATTAGAACCATTCGGACTTCATCAGGTGTGGCGCGCATAAGAATTGAAACTACTAATGAATTAATCATGGAAGATTTACCAGCACCAGTTGCACCTGCTACTAATAGATGTGGCATTCTTGCTAAATTTGCACACAAAAATGAGCCTTCAACATCTTTACCTAAGGCAATTAGCATCGGATGGGTATCATTCGAAGAAACTGAAGATCTTAAAACATCGCCAAGCGCAACAATTTCTCGATCTGAATTTGGAATTTCTATTCCTACCGCCGATTTACCAGGAATTGGTGAAAGAATTCTTATCTCACCGCTCGCTACAGCGTAGGCAATATTTTTAGAAAGAGCCGAGATAGCCTCAACTTTCACGCCATTACCTAATTCAACCTCATATCTAGTTACAGTTGGTCCCCGCATAAAACCAGTTACTTGCGCATCAACATTAAATTGCTCAAACACCTGCTTTAAGGCAGCTACAACTGCGTCATTGGCTTTTGATTTTCCTTTAGCCGCCGGCCCACCCCTTAACAAATCTAATGGTGGTAATTCATACTTAATATCGGAGGAAAGTAATAATTGTTGTGGCCTACTGTTTTCAAGCTTGACTGGTTGAATTATTGGAATTGGTTGGGTTATTTGATCAAAATCTTCCAACGCGATCTCAAACTCTTCTTGCTGTGGTTCAAATTCCTGGACTAAATCCTTGACTAATGGAGTCTCAAAAGGTGGGCTTTCACTCACCTCAAAATCCTCGGCCACTAGTTTCTGTGCTCGGCGATCTCTTAATTTACTAATTCCCCTACCGCCAAAGCTAAATAAGCGCTTAATTTGGATAAATAATTTAGACAATGATGTCTTAGTTATTATCAACAACCCAAATAGTAAAACAATAAACAAAATAGGGATGGCTAAAACTTCCGTTACCGCGGCAATTAATGAGGTAGAAACACCGTAGCCAATCCAACCACCACCTTGCTGGATAGCGGTAGCACCAGTTCCTATAGAACCATTCATAATATGAATCAAAGCCGTAATGCTTATCAGGAGAAGTAGCGTGCCAATAGTTATTCTGCCAGTGTCTGCTGATTCATCAGGAGACTTAAAGATACGATAAGCAAAATAAACAAATATTAGTGGAAGTAAATAGGCAAGTTGCCCAACTGCACCAAATAAAAAAGCGTATGTGGATTTACCTAAGAAATTATCTAATTCAAACCAAATTCCTGCTGAAAATACCAAGGCCAAAATAAAGATAAAAAAGGCAATTCCATCTCGTTGGTGAGCAGGATCTAGCTCCTTGGAGGAGCGAAAAATAAAGCGAACTGCACTGCCCAAGATTTTTGAAAAAAGTCGCCAACTAGAGCCAAGACCTCTAATTACCAGAGCAAAAATTTGAATTTTTTTTGCCTTATTTTTTTTGTTTGCCATAAGAAGATAAGCGTAAAGAATAAGTTTATTACTTGCCCTAATTGGCGCGCACTTTGGTCTAAAAACTAATCAAACTCTTAATTAAACCTCTACTACTAGCGGGATTATCATTGGCTTGCGGCGATGCTCCTCCCCGACCCAACTTCCTATAGTCTTACGAACTACTTGAGATAGCTGATGGGTGCCATTAAATCCACCAGCAACTGCTTTCGCTAACGCCTTTTCGATGTCGCCTTTAACATCATCAAATAAACTTTTATCTTCTGTAAACCCTCTGGCATGAATATCAGGACCGGCAACAATTTTTCCGCTCTGTGAATCTATTACTACTACCACCGAAATAAACCCTTCATCTCCCAATATTTTTCTATCCTTAAGTGAGCTCTCTGTAATTTCACCAACACTTTGACCATCAACATACACATAACCACATGGAATAGATCCAGATATATCAGCATGACCATTCGCTACATCAATTGTGATTCCGTTTTCGGCAATGACAATATTATGTTCAGACAATCCTGACTGCATTGCTAAATCTGCATTTGCTCGCATATGGCGCCATTCTCCATGTACCGGTAACACATTTTTTGGTTTAACAATTTCATAGCAGTGCAGTAATTCTCCTGCTGAGGCATGGCCTGACACATGAACCATGGCATTACCTTTATGTACAACGTGAGCACCAAATCTAGTTAGCTCATTTATTACTCGGTAAACAGATTTTTCATTTCCTGGAATCAAAGAGGATGCAAGAACTACTGTATCTCCTTTACCGACTCTAATCTCATGATCACCATTTGCAATTCTAGATAATGCAGCCAAGGGCTCCCCTTGAGATCCAGTGCAAACTAATACTATTTTGTCACCGAAAGAATCAATATCTTTATAATCAACAATTAATCCATTTGGTACTTTCAAGTAGCCTAAATCTTCAGCTAATTTCATATTTCTAACCATCGATCTGCCAACATATGCGACTTTACGGTTTGATTCTGACGCGGCATTTAAAACCTGCTGGATTCGATGGACGTGTGAAGCAAATGATGTAACTACCACTCTTCTTGGGGTCTTCTGGATAGCTTCAATTAAGGCAGGATAAATATCCTTTTCGGCTACAGTTAAACCAGGGACATCAGCATTAGTCGAATCAACTAGAAATAAGTCAACACCCTCTTTACCTAAACGAGAAAAAGTCTCAAGATCAGTCACTTTTCCATCTAACGGCATCTTATCCATCTTAAAGTCACCAGTATGCAAAATTACGCCAGCTGGCGTTTTGATCGCTACAGCAAGTGAATCGGGTATTGAGTGATTAACTGTGATGAACTCAAGGGTAAAGGAGCCAACTTTTTCTACTTGACCGGCTTTTACTTGGGTCATTGGAGATGTAATACGTCGCTCTTTTAATTTTGGCGCCACAAAGGCAAGTGTTAATTGTGATCCAATAATTCTAATGTCACTTCGCTCTCTTAATAGATATGGAAGTGCGCCAATGTGATCTTCATGTCCGTGCGTCAGAAATATTGCTTCAATATCATTCATTCGATCTTTAATATAAGAGAAATCTGGCAGAATTAAATCGATTCCTGGTTGATCATCGCCTGGAAATAAAACTCCGCAATCAACAATTAGCAATCTACCTTCATACTCAAATACGGTCATATTTCGACCGATTTCACCAAGTCCGCCTAAAGCAACTATGCGAAGGGTTTTTTTAGCTAACTTAGATGGGTAAGGTAATCCTGGATGTGGATGATTCATTTAGTTACTTTAATTTAACGCCACCAGCCAAAAGATCAACTTTGAGCTGCGCAATCTGCGCTTCAGTTGCATCCACAAGCGGCAATCTTGTAAAACCTCCAGGTAGCCCCATTAGATTCAAAGCAGCTTTAGTCAAAATTGCTCCTTGAGTCCTAAATGTTCCGGTAAAAACTGGTAACAATTGTTGGTGAATTTCAAGAGAGCGATTTGAATTACCAGAAAACCACGCATCTAGCATGGCCTTCAACTCAGCTCCAACTGTGTGACCGCAAACTGATACAAAACCAACTGCTCCAACTGAAAGTAGCGGTAGATTCAAAATATCATCACCAGAGTAAACTGGAATGCCACATCTTTTAATTACCCATGAGGTTGCAGCTGGATTTCCTTTAGCATCTTTAAGTGCAGCAATATTTCTATGTTCAGCTAATCGAACAATCGTATCTGATTCTATTTCTATTCCGGTTCGTCCCGGAATGTCATACATCATCACTGGTAAATCAGTGGCATTAGCCATTGCTTTGAAATGCGCTTCAATTCCAGCTTGTGGTGGTTTGTTGTAGTACGGAGTTACAACTAATAAACCATCTGCCCCCGCTTTAGCTGCACATTGTGCCTGCTCAACAGAGTGAGACGTCTCATTGTTACCTGCTCCTGCAATAATTTTAATTTTATCGCCAACTACCTTGCGAACTGTTTTAATAATTTGATCTTTTTCTTCATCTGATGTGGTTGGAGCTTCACCTGTTGTGCCATTTACAGCAATTCCATCATGTCCTAAAGAAATTAGGTGAGCGGCGATTTTTTCTAATCCAGCCCAATCAATTTCACCACTTTTAGAAAATGGTGTAACCATCGCGGTAATTAGCCGGCCAAATGGTGGCGAGATTTGCATGGTCTAAGGCTACCGCCTATCTAAGGTGCAATGCGACCAGATTTTTGAAATGCTCCATATGTAATAGGCATTAATTTAGCGAACTCTGCTTCCATTTTCTCAGCAACCATCTCAATCTCACGTTGAGGATAGGATGGAAAATGTGAACCATCTCTAGCGGTTCTTAGTGATAAAAAATTCATAAGCGCTCGTGCATTCATGGTTACATACATTGATGAGTAAAGCGTTACCGGTAATACCGCTCGAGCCACTTCACGGGCTACCCCTGCGCTCAACATTTTTTGATAATTTGCATATGCAAGTTTGCAAGTTTCCTTAATCGCATCCACCGTTACTTTGAATTGTTCTTCTGTACCATCAACAAATGTATAGGCGCCGGCTTTTCCTATCTGCACAAGCTTTCGCTCTTTGCTTGGAATATAGAAAACAGGTTTTAACTCTCGATATCTACCACTCTCTTCATTGTAGGAAGCGATTCTGTGTCGCATAAACTCTCTAAATACAAATATTGGTGCTGATATGAAAAAAGTCATTGAGGTATGTTCAAATGGTGAGCCGTGACGCTCACGTGCTAAATAATTAATTAAACCTTCAGATTTGGCAGCATCAGCGCCTACATCGTCAAGAGACTTATCACCAGCAGTTGATACCCTGGCTGCCCAAATTACATCGGCATCGCTAGCACTAGATTTAACTAGCTCTACCGACATATCATCCCGAAAAACTATCTCATCGCTCATGTGCGCGACCCTATCTTTGGTGATTGATGATTGGCTGGATTAAAGTGTCGGCGTGTCAATTAAACCCAAAAATGATGCCGTTGAGCGAACATCCCTAAGCGTTGCTTTTACCGTAGGACTATATGGTGCAGCCTTTGGCGCGGCTGGCGTAACAGCTGGTTTTTCTGTTTTGCAAACCTGTCTCTTATCCTTGCTGCTTTTTTCTGGAGCATCACAATTTGCTGTAGTTGGAATTATGGGTGCTGGCGGTTCTGCACTAAGTGCAATTGCAACTGCAACCTTACTGGGATTTAGAAATGCATTATATGGTTTACAACTTGCCCCTATTTTAAAAGTGACAGGAATTAAAAGAATCATTGCCTCTCAAATTACAATTGATGAATCAACAGCCGTATCAACTCTGCAATCAAATGATTCAGATCGAAAGCGAGCTTTTTATTTAACTGGTTTTGGAGTTTATATTTTTTGGAACTTGTTCACATTACTTGGTGCTCTAGGGGCCAGTGCAATTGGTGACCCATCTGTATGGGGTTTAGACGCAGCGGTGCCTGCTGCTTTTTGTGGACTTGTTTGGCCAAGACTTAAAGATAAAAGGTTGTTTTTAATATCCGCTTCTGCGATCGGATTAGCGCTTTTATTAACGCCTATAACTCCAGCAGGTATTCCAATCATCACTACTGTAATTCTAGCTATCGTTTTTGGATGGAAAAAATGAGCTCTATTTGGATAGCAGTTATTGGTTCAAGTATTACAGCTTTTTTAAACAAATATATCGGCCACAGCGTCCCAGAAAAATGGCTAGATAGACCAAGAATTAAAAGTATAAATACCTTAGTTCCAGTTGTACTTTTAAGTGCTCTTGTTGGTGTTCAAACCTTTGCCAATAAACAGGAATTAGTGATTGATCAGCGCTTAGTAGGTGTTGGTGTTGCACTTATTGCCTTAAAGTTAAAAGCATCATTTCCAATAGTGGTTGTAGCTGCAGCAATTTCATCCGCAGCGGTTTACAATTTACTCTAGATAACCTTTAAAGCTTGCAGTTTTTCTTTCAAGGCATCATCTGAAGGTTCAGTTAGATGAGTTCCGTCTGAAAACAAAATAACTGGAATTGATCGCATTCCACCATTGATTTCGATGACTTTTTCAGAAGCACTTGCATCCGCTTCAACATCGATATAGTTATATTGAATATTGTTCGAATCTAAAAATTTCTTTGACCTGCGACAATCCTTACACCATTCAGCACCATACATGGTTATTTCACTCATTTTATTGCCTCCATATAGTTTTCTAACCCTACTGTTAAGCCAGGATACTTGGCAACATTTCTTATACCAATTAGAACCCCGGGCATAAAGCCAGCTCTATTTATCGAATCATGTCTAATAGTCAAAGTCTCACCTAAATCAGAAAAAACTACCTCTTGATGTGCAACATATCCGTGGGCTCTAATTGAATGTACAGGCACATCGCCCACTTTCGCGCCCCTGGCACCAGCAAGTGAGCTCTTCGTTGCATCTGGCATCGGCTTTTTACTATTTTCTTTACGCGAAGTTGAGATTAATTCAGCAGTCCTTATTGCGGTACCTGAAGGTGCATCCACTTTATGTGCATGGTGCATTTCAACAATTTCTGCACTTTCAAAATATTTAGCAGCAGTTTTGGCAAATTGCATCATTAGAACAGCGCCCAGCCCAAAATTTGGTGCAATTAAAGCACCAACTTGCGGATGCTTTTTTAGCAGTGCTCTTAGCTGATTTAATCTAACCTCATCAAAACCTGTAGTGCCAACAACTACATGAATATTATTTGTAATTGCAAACTCTAAATTTTTCATGACTGATTCAGGGGTAGTGAAGTCAACGACAACTTTACTACTAGTTTTGGTCAATTGGTCCAAGGAATCACCAAGATCTAAGGCAGCACTTAAAGTTAAATCGCTGGCAGCATTAATAGCTGCGACCGCCTCTGTGCCCATTCTGCCTTTGGCACCAAGCACTGCAACTTTCATTTTATTAACCTTTCAAATTTACTTCTAGAGGTGAATGGTCCCACTACCGCAAGCGTAGGAGATGTAGGTAGGGTTTTGCGGGCAATTTCCCTGATTTGTTCAGGTGTTACGTTTGCAATTTCACTTAAAATCTCATCAAAACTTAAAACTTGACCATACACCAGTTCACTTTTGCCAATTCTAGTCATGCGGGAGCCAGAGTCTTCCTGACTTAGCACCAAGGCTCCTGAGACTGATCCCTTTGCCCTATTTATCTCTTCCAGCGTTAAACCATTCTCGGTAATATCAAAAAGTATTGATTGAATTACCTTTACTGATTCTTCAGCCTTAATTGGTTTACAACCAACATAAAAAGAGAGAACGCCACTTCCGGCAAATTGTTGACTGTATGAGTAGGTTGAATATGCTAACCCGCGCTTTTCTCGAATTTCTTGGAATAATCTTGATGACATTCCTCCTCCGATTGCTGAGGATAAAATGCTTAATGCAAATCTTGACTTATCATCTCTTGCAACACCCGGAACACCATAAATAATGTGAGCTTGTTCGGTCTTTTTGTTTAACAAGGTAACTTTACCTTTTCCTAAAACCTTAACATTGGCTGTATTTCTCACTTTATAATCAGTTTTCGGTTGATCTAAAAATCCATCCCTACTTAAAGCATTTTCAATCATGCCTACTACTTTTTTATGTTTAATATTCCCAGCAACTGCGACAACTAAGTCTTCTGGTTTATATCTACTTTTATAATAGTTAAAAACAGTATCCCTACTCATACCTTTTATAGACTGTACAGTCCCGAGAATTGGTCGCCCAAGTGGTGTATCTCCATAGTATTTTTCAAGAAATAAATCATGGATTAAATCGCTTGGATCATCATCGCGCATAGCAATTTCTTCTAACACAACTTTACGCTCTGCATCTACATCCCCTTTTTTAACCACGGATGAGGTAATTAAGTCGCTTATTACATCAACTGCTAGTGGTAGATGCTTATCAATTACACGAGCATAAAAGCAGGTGTACTCTTTAGAAGTAAATGCATTAGTCTCTCCACCAACTGCTTCAATTGATGATGAGATTTCTAGTGAAGTTCTCTTTTTGGTTCCTTTAAACAATAAATGCTCTAGAAAGTGTGAAGCTCCCGCGGTTGAATTTGATTCATCACGGGAGCCAACATTGACCCAAATACCAAAAGCTGCTGAACGAACAGATTTTTCTTCCTCAGTGACTATTCGTAAGCCACTTGGCAAGACTGTTCTAGCCAAATTACTCTGACTTAGCTTCTTCTGGAAGATTTGCCGGAACTAATGAGTATTTTCCCTTGGGATCTATCTCATTAATTACAACTTCAATCTTCTCGCCAACCTTCATTACTTCTTCAAGGTTTTCAATTCGCTTTCCACCATGCATCTTGCGAATTTGCGAGATATGTAGCAAGCCATCTTTACCTGGAGCAAGATTAACGAAGGCACCAAAAGTAGCTAACTTAACTACCGAACCATTGAACTTATCACCAACAGCTAATTGAACTGGATTAGCAATTGCATTTATTTGTGACTTTGCAGCTTCAGCAGCAGAACCTTCGGTTGCACCGATATAAATAGTTCCATCATCTTCAATCGTGATATCAGCGCCAGTCTCATCCTGAATTTGATTAATCATTTTGCCTTTAGGACCAATAACGGCACCAATCATGTCGACTGGCACCTTTATTGAAATAATTCTTGGAGCAAGTAATGACATCTCATCTGGAACTGAAATTGCTTGATTCATTACATCTAAAATTGCTAGGCGCGCTTCTTTTGCTTGTAGAAGAGCGGCAGCTAGTACTGATGCCGGAATTCCATCTAACTTGGTATCAAGTTGAAGTGCAGTCACAAACTCTTTAGTTCCTGCGACTTTGAAATCCATATCCCCAAATGCATCTTCTGCACCCAAAATGTCAGTTAGTGCTACATACTCAGTTTTTCCATCTACCTCATCTGAGATAAGACCCATTGCAATTCCTGCGACTGGAGCTTTAAGTGGAACACCAGCGTTAAGCAGTGACATTGTTGAAGCACAAACTGAACCCATTGAAGTTGATCCATTTGAACCTAATGCCTCAGAAACTTGGCGGATTGCATATGGAAACTCTTCGCGTGTCGGTAAAACTGGAACTAGCGCACGCTCTGCAAGAGCGCCATGGCCAATTTCACGACGCTTTGGTGAGCCAACTCTTCCTGTTTCCCCAACTGAATATGGTGGGAAATTGTAATTATGCATATATCGCTTGTGATCTTCAGGTGAGAGCGTATCTAACTGTTGCTCCATCTTTAACATATTCAAAGTTGTGATTCCCAAAATTTGAGTTTCACCTCTTTCAAATATTGCAGATCCGTGAACTCGAGGAATTACCTCAACTTCAGCTGTAAGCGCACGAATGTCTCGCAGGCCACGGCCATCGATACGAATCTTCTCTCGTAATACTCTTTGTCTTACTAATTTCTTGGTAACTGAGCGAAGTGCGGCAGATATTTCCTTAACTCTTTCTGGAAAATCAACAGTTAGTTTTTCTGTAACAGCGCTATTAATCTCATCTAATTTAGTCTCGCGCTCCTGCTTACCAGCGATTGTTAAAGCCTTAGCTAGGTCATCTTTTGCAGCCTTTTCAACAACTGAATAAATATCATCTTGATAATCAAGAAATACTGGAAATTCACCTATTGGCTTGGCAGCTTGCTTTGCCAATTTAATTTGCGCTTCGCAAAGAATCTTAATAAATGGCTTTGCTGCTTCAAGTCCTTGACCGACAATTTCCTCAGTTGGCACAGTTGCGCCACCTTTAATTAACTCGATAGTCTTATTTGTGGCTTCAGCTTCAACCATCAAAATTGCAACATCATTATCTGAGATGCGACCAGCGACTACCATATCGAAAACTGCTTTCTCTAAATCGCTATGATTTGGGAAAGCAACCCATTGACCTTCAATTAATGCAACGCGAACGCCACCAATTGGTCCTGAAAAAGGAAGTCCGGCTAATTGTGTTGACATAGATGCAGCATTAATCGCGATCACGTCATACATGTGATCAGGATTTAAAGCCATAACTGTGGCAACGATTTGTACCTCATTACGTAACCCCTTCACAAAGGATGGGCGTAGTGGTCGATCGATTAATCGACAGGTAAGAATCGCATCCTCAGATGGACGTCCTTCCCGACGAAAGAAAGAGCCTGGTATTTTTCCAGCTGCATACATTCTTTCTTCGACATCGACTGTTAGTGGAAAGAAATCAAATTGATCTTTCGGACTTTTTGAAGCCGTAGTTGCAGACAACAACATGCTGTCATCATCTAAGTACACAACAGCAGTTCCTGCTGCTTGTCGAGCAAGCCGACCTGTCTCAAAGCGGATCTCCCGCTTTCCAAATTTACCGTTATCTATTTTGGCAACGGCTGATTTAACATCTTGACCCTCCATGGGTCATCTCCATTTCTCAACACTTTATACAAAGAGAATGGATCTTCGATCGAAGTTCACGGAAAATCGTTTTCCGGAAACCACTACCGAGGACCAAAACTCTTGACGATAAAGTTTTTGCTGATCTTATTTATCTGCGAAGATCGAGCTTTTCGATAATCGCTCTATAGCGCTCAATATCTGTCTTGGCGAGGTATTGCAAAATCCGACGTCGCTTACCGACCATCAATAACAAACCACGACGGTTGTGATGATCCTTTTTATTAGTCTGCAAATGTGCAGTTATCTCATCAATACGTTTTGATAGAAGTGCTACCTGAGCCTCTGGGCTACCTGTGTCAGTTGCAGATGAGCCGTACTTACTAATTATTTCCTTTTTAGCTTGTGGCGTTAATGCCATTTGTATTGCTCCTTCTGTCTGTCACGAGGGCCTCGGTGTTACTCACGAAGGCGCACTTTCCCGCTTTAGTGGGTAAAGATTACCAGCACAGTACTTAATTATAAAAATCGGCTCAAATTTGAGCGTTATTTTCTAGTTAAATTTCTAGCCTGATCGCAATCTTTTTTCATTTGCTCAAGTAATGGTTCTAATCCATCAAATTTCAAGGTATCACGTAGTCGATAACCAAACTCAATTGTTGCCTCTTGATCATATAAATCTAAACCAACCTGATCAATTGCATAAGCTTCAACCTGTCGTCCTCTAACTCCGGGAAAAGTTGGATTGGTTCCAATTGAAATTGCTGCTTGCCATTTAAAGTTCCCAACACTTAACCAACCAGCGTAAACCCCATCAGCAGGAATTGTTGCCAAGTTAGTCAGGCCAATGTTTGCAGTTGGATATCCAATTTCACGACCTCGTTTTTCTCCATGGATAACTGGACCCTTTAGGCTGAAGTTTCTAGTTAGCAGCTCATTTGCACGCTCAATTTCACCATCAATAATTAAGTTTCTGATTCGCGATGAAGAAATCGTTGAGCCGCGATTTTCTTGAAGTTTAATGATTGAAACTCCAAATCCATACTTTGGTCCAACTTCAGATAAATACTTTGGAGTCCCTTGGGCTTTGAAGCCAAAATTAAAATTTTCACCGACAACAACGTGCTCGGCAGAAAATCTACCAATTAATATCTCTTCAATAAATTGATCGGGCGATAAAGACGCAAAATCTTTATTAAAGGTGATAACTTCCACTGAATTTGCACCAGCTTTTTCAAGTAGCAAGATCCGATCCTTCAAACTTACAAGTTGAGTTGGAGTTCGCTCCGGCGCAATAACTGAAGTTGGATGTGGATCAAAGGTAATCACCGTTACTTCTCCATGGTGTTTGGCAGCTGAAATAATCTGCTGATGCCCAGCATGCACGCCATCAAATATTCCAATTGCAACAACTTTTTTCATACTCATATTATTTCACAATTCATTTCTCACCCGTACTATTGACTAAAATTGGTGAGGCTACAATATTTGCATTTATATTTTTATTTTCCAAAAGAGCAACAAAATGGAGGTCATTACAAATTGCAGCCACTACTCCTGGCACTGGATTTTGATCAATACTTCTGCCAAATAGTATTTCTCTTTTTTCAGCTGAATTAATGGTCCGAACCGGAAAAAGCTTATCAATCACATCCGCTACTGGAATAAGTTGTGCATCATTAATTGACTTGCACTGAGCAAGTGAAAATGGCGAAACCAAGGTTCGTCTTAGAGCTATTAAATGACCGCCACAATTTAAAGCATTACCTAAATCTCTTGCGATGGCCCGAATATAGGTTCCAGCAGAGCAAGTTACTGAAATATCTATCTCAATCATGGAGTGATTACGCCTTATCTCATTGACCAAAATTTCATCAATCACAATATCTCGCTCTGGAATATCAATAATTTCACCAGCTCTTACTCTGACATGAGCCGACTTACCATCGATTTTAATCGCCGAAACTGTGCTTGGTTTTTGCTTAATTTTTCCCTTGAATTTTTCTAGCTCGCTTAAAATCATTTCGTTACTAATCGCCATCATTACATCTTCTTTTGCAGTAAAAGTTACATTACCCTCTTTATCATCAGTATGTGTTGCGCTACCAAGCAAAATTGTTGCATTGTATGTTTTTTTACCATCGGTGATGTATGGCAGCAATCTAGTACCAATTCCAACTCCTAGAACTAAAACTCCAGTTGCCATTGGATCTAAGGTACCCGCATGACCAATTTTCCTAGTATTCAAACTCTTTCTAGCAATCGCCACCACATCATGGCTAGTCATTTCGCCGGCTTTATCAATCAATAAAAAGCCATCCATTACATCACCCTTGATCGTGATTTTTATAGGGATTTTCTGCAACAGGCTTAGCACCTGCTCGTAACTTAGCTACCTCTGCATCTGCTTTATGCATCTGCTCAATTAAATCATTCATAGCAGATGCGGAATCAGCCATGCCATCTAAAAAGAATTCTAGAGAAGGTGTAACTCTTAAACCAAGAGATCTTCCAACCTCTGACCTGAGCATTCCCTTTGCACTGCTTAATGCTGCAGCTGTTGACTCGCGGGCTGCGTTATCACCAAGAACTGTATAAAAAATTGAAGCTTGCTGTAGATCTCCAGTCACACGCACATCTGTGATTGTTATGAATCCAAGCCTTGGATCTTTTACTCTTGACTCAAGAGTGTTCGCGATCAATTCCTTAATTCGATCAGCAACCTGCAACGGACGTTTACTTGGCATAACTATGCTCTCTTTTTCTCACGAATTTCGTAAGCTTGAATTACATCACCTACCTGCAAGTCTTTAAACGATCCAAGTCCAATTCCACACTCAAATCCTTCACGCACCTCTGTGGCATCATCTTTGAATCGACGTAATGATTCAATAGTGAGGTTTTCACCAATCACTACACCAGCGCGCATTGTTCGCACCTTGGCATTTCTTCTAATATTCCCGTCAGAGACCATACAGCCAGCAATATTTCCAAACTTGCTCGATTTAAAGATATCTCTAATTTCTGCATTACCAAGAACTGCTTCCTCAAACTCTGGCTTGAGAAGTCCCTTAAGGGAAGCCTCAATATCTTCAATTGCCTTATAAATAACGGTATAGAACTTGACCTCAACACCTTCATGCTCGGCAAATATGGCAGTTTGAGGTTCAGGCTTAACATTGAACCCAATAATTACTGCAGTTGAAGCAGATGCCAAAGTAACATCATTTTTTGTAATAGCGCCCACTCCACGGTGAATAACTCTTAAGTCAACCTCAGTTCCAACATCTAATTGAACTAATGCATCCTCTAATGCTTCAACTGAGCCAGATACATCGCCCTTAAGAATTAAATTCAAAGTACTTACCTTGGATTGTTCTAGGAAATCTTCAAGTGATACCTTCTTGCGTGCTTTAGCCAAAGAGGCATTACGTGAGGCTAATTGTCGCTTTTCTGCAATTTGTCTGGCGGTTCGGTCATCCTCTGCAACTATAAATGAATCACCGGCACTTGGAACTGATGTAAAACCTAGTACCTGCACTGGCCTTGATGGACCTGCTATATCAACTGCCCCACCATGTTCATCCAACATAGCTCTAACGCGGCCGTATGCACCGCCAGCGACAATTGCGTCACCGACATTTAATGTTCCGCGCTGTACCAAGACAGTTGCAACTGGCCCACGTCCTTTATCTAAATTTGCTTCTATTGCCACACCACGTGCTATTCCATCTGCAACAGCGCGTAGATCAATTGCAGCATCAGCTGTAAGTAGAATTGCGTCAATTAATTCATCAATGCCTTTACTAGATAATGCTGAAACATTTACAAACATCGTCTGACCGCCGTACTCCTCTGCGATCAAATTATATTCAGTTAATTGTTGGCGAATCTTGTCTGGGTTTGCTCCCTCTTTATCTATCTTATTAACAGCGACCACAATCGGAACATCAGCGGCTTGTGCATGATTTAAAGCCTCAATAGTCTGTGGCATAACTCCATCATCAGCTGCTACTACCAAAACAGCAATATCGGTAACTTTTGCACCTCGAGCACGCATAGCTGTAAACGCCTCATGGCCTGGCGTATCGATAAATGTAATTGCTCGATTAGTGCCGTTATGGTTATGGTGAATTTGGTATGCACCAATGTGCTGAGTAATTCCACCAGCTTCAGACTTAATTACCTCAGTGGATCGAATAGCATCCAATAATCGTGTTTTACCATGATCTACGTGCCCCATTACCGTCACAATTGGCGAGCGCACTACCAAATCCTCTGGATCAATCTGCTCTAGCTCTTGCTCTAAATTAATATCAAACTCTTCTAGTAACTCTCGATCCTCATCCTCTGGACTTACAATTTGAATCACAAAGCCCAGCTCTGCGCCCAGGAGAGTAAATGTGTCCTCATCAACAGATTGAGTTGCGGTAACCATTTCACCTAGGTGAAAAAGAGCTGAAACTAATGCGGCTGGATCTGCCTTAATTTTCTCAGCGAAATCCATCAACGTCGCACCCCTGCGCATACGCACCACAGTCTTGCCATCGCCTCGTGGTACTACCGCACCACCTAATTGTGGTGCTGGTAAATTTTCAAAATCTTCTCGTCTTTCTTTTTTGCTCTTTTGCCCACGATTTTTACTTTTTCCTTTGCCACCTTTACCAAATGCACCAGCTGCACCACCACGTTGCGGTGGTCGACCGCCACCTTTGCCACCAAATGGAGCACCAGTTGGTGGCGCAGATGGTGAGCGATATGGTGATGATGAGTTTGCAGTTCTATTTGTTGGTGCACCAGAACTGGTGCGCGGATTACTTTGTGCTGGCCGAGCTGCAAATCCTGGACGAACTGATCCGGGGCGAGCACCTGACATTGGTGGGCGTTGTCCTGGTTTTAATTTGTCGCCGCCTCTGCCACTCTCTCCAGCTCTGATTGGTCTAGCTGGTGGTCTTGGTCCAGCGCCAGAGCTAAATGGATTATTGCCCGCTCTTGGCGGACGTGGCAAAGTATTTGGTGATGTTGGTGTGGTTGGTGTTGTTGAAAATGGATTATTGCCAATTCGTTGCGCAGCAGCAGGAGGTGTCACCGGGCGCACAGCTGGTGTGGTTGGTGTGGCACCCTCAATCATTTGTTGTAACTCAGGTGGTAAATCCTCCACCTTGACCGTTTGCTTAGCGGCTGCTTTTTTTGCAGGGGCTTTTTTTGCTTTTGGCGCTACCTCAGCTGGAACTAAATCAGGAAACTTATCCATCAACTTGCGCACAACTGGTGCTTCCACAGTTGATGAGGCGCTGCGAACAAACTCGCCGACCTCTTGTAGCTTAGCTAAAAGCTCTTTACTTTCTAGCCCTAACTCTTTAGCTAACTCATAAACGCGGACCTTGGCCACACTTCTCCATCTCCTGGCCCGAGTTTATTTTTTTCTCGAGCCTAAATTGACCTACTCATAATCTTCTAGTGCTCATTAGAGTGTCATTCTCGCTCGCTCCGTACTGTTAATAATCACTTAAATTCTTTAAGTAATCTTCTAACTGATCCACCTTTATTTCACCTTCAATATTGAAGGATCTATTAAAAGCCTTCCGCTCAATAGCCACCTTGATGCAATTTCGGTGAAGCCATGCTCCCCGACCTAGCATTCGATGGTTAAGGTCAACTATTACCTGCTGATTGACCAATACCGTGCGAATTAAATCTGTCCAATTCTCAAGTCTTCGACATGCGATACAACTTCGCTGCCGCAGCTTTTTCTTAGACATCCAAACTCTACCCTAAGCCCCTTCGGTAGGTGAAATGTTTGGCGCGGTGGGTGAATTTTCCGCCTTAATTGGCGCCACAGGATTATCTGGATGGATATCAATCCGCCATTGGGTAAGGCGAGCGGCTAATCTGGCATTTTGGCCATCTTTACCGATTGCCAGCGAGAGTTGATAATCAGGCACAATCACCTTGGCAGATTTACTCTCTGCATCAACAATCTCAACTGAACTGACCTTGGCAGGTGCTAATGCATTTGCGACATAAATTGCTGGATCATCGGAGTAATCAATAATGTCAATTTTTTCACCATTTAATTCATTCATTACATTTTGTGCTCTAGATCCTTGTGGCCCAATTAGCGCACCCTTTGGGGAAACACCTGCACGGTGAGTCCTAACAGACAACTTGGTACGAGCACCAGCCTCACGGGCTATGCCGACAATATCTACTACTCGATCCTTAATCTCTGGCACCTCTAGTGCAAATAACATCTTCACAAACGCCGGGTGGGATCTAGAGAGCGTTACCTCTGGGCCCTTCTCTCCTTGCTTTACATCTACGACAAAACACTTAATGCGATCACCATGTTTAAAAACTTCACCCTTTACCTGTTCGGCTGGTGGAACTTTTCCCTCAACTCTTCCTAAGTTCACATAAATAATTTCAGCATCTCTGCCTTGTTGCACAACACCACTAATTACATCACCAACTGAGCCAGAAAACTCAGTTACTACCTCGAGATCTTTTGCTTCTCGCATCTTTTCTTTAATTACTTTACGAGCAACTCGATCTGCTAACTTGCTAAATCCATCTGGGTTATCAGTGACGGTATCAATTCGATCACCATCTGGACCTAGTACTGGCACATAAATAACCAACTCACCACTTTGTCGGTTTAATACCGCCCGAGCATGTGGTTTTGCATTTGCTAGAGTTTGATAGGCAGCTGCCACCTCATTTTCAATCGCATTGATTAATCGCTCTAGCGGCAACTTCTTTTCTTGTGCCAAAATTTTAAGCACTTGAACATCAACACTCATTTTTTTCCTGACTTAAACTCAATTTCAAGTGTGGCTCGTTTGATATCTAAGTACTTAATATTTAGTTCATCTACTGTTGCAAACTCTTCACCTGCAGATTTGATTCGCCCGAAAATTTGAGTACCATCTATGGTAATTACCTTTACCAGTCGATCAATATTTTTCCGCCAATGTCTAGCTTTAGTTAACGGCCGATCAATCCCAGGTGAGGTGACCTCTAAGGTAAAAGGAGTAGAGCCTAGAGATGGAATATTCTCTACGATTTCACTGATTGCTTTAGTAGCAACAGTTACCTCATCTAGAGATAGATGTTTATCGCCATCAACAATTACAGTCAATAAACTTCGCCGGCCGGCGGATGTAATATTTAAATCCTCTAAATAAAAGCCAAGTGAGGTTAATGCGGGAGTAATCACCGCTGAGATCTCTTCTTTTTTACCCATTTTTTCCTTACTTCAATATTAAGTTGTAGTCCAAGTTTAACTTATAAAAGTATCCCAAGCAACGCGAGTGATCAGTAGAAATGTAATCAGTAAAAACACCTTTCTTACCAAAACTGATCCGCCTCTAATTGCCATGCGAGAGCCGATAACTGCTCCCATTACATTTGCAAAAGCCAGTAGCAAGCCTAGTTGCCACCAAATATGGCCGGTAAGTTGAAAACTCAATATTGCCCCAGCATTAGTTGCAATATTTACTAACTTGGCTGTGCCTGATGCTCTTAGAAATGCGTATCCAATAACTGAAACTAGAAAAAAGACAAGAAATGTCCCGGTACCAGGTCCAAAAATGCCATCATAGAATCCAATCGAAAAGCCAATTAATGCCACAATAAGTAATCGCTTTTTATGGGTGAACTTTAAATTTTCAGCCATTCCTAAATCAGGTTTGCGCCAGGTATAGGTAGCTACCAAAATTAATAGTAAAACTATAAATGGCCGGAAGAAAGCGACTGGAATAGATGCAGCTAATGCTGCCCCGGCCATAGAACCGATAAAAGCTGGAAACATCATAGTTAAGGTAAGTGGGATATCTGGCTTTATATTTTTAAAGTAATTACGAGCAGCTGCGGTAGTGCCAAAAATAGATGGCACTTTATTGGTACCTAAAATTAATGGTAGCTCTTTGTTTGGAAGAGCTATTATTAAAGATGGTAATTGTATTAATCCACCTCCACCAGCTATAGCATCAACAAAGCCAGCAAAACCTGAGGCAATTGCCAGAAAAATTGCAATCTCTACACTCATGTAAACTTTTTTTACTTCACTAAATGTTTAACAACATCAGCAAGTGCAACCTCTTGCTTATCGGCACTCTTTCTATCCCTGAGCTCAACCTTGCCATCTGATAATGATTTTCCAACAATAATGATTTTTGGAATTCCAATTAATTCAGCATCTTTAAATTTAACGCCAGCACTTGCCTCGCGGCGATCATCCAATAAAACCTCAAGCCCTTTTGCCTCTAATTCCTTTGCAATCTGCTCGGCAGCCTCAAATGGCTTATCCTCTTTGCCAGTAGCAACGATATGCACATCAGCTGGTGCAATTTCAGCAGGCCAACATAAACCAAGCTCATCATAAGTTTGCTCAGCAATTGCAGCCACCGCTCTAGAAACTCCAATTCCATATGAACCCATAGTTACAACAACTGGTTTACCTTCTTTATCTAAAACGGTTAGCCCTAAACTTTTTGCATACTTTTGGCCTAATTGAAATATATGACCAATCTCAATCGCTCGGTCAATAATTACTGGATTGGCACACTTTGGACAATCATCTCCAGCCTTAACCTCTGCTGCCTCTACATACTGCCTAACTTTAAAATCTCGACCACAAGTAACATTTTTTGCATGCTTATCTTTTTTATTTGCTCCAGTTATCCAGTGTGAGCCTTCGACTACTCGTGGATCTGCATAAAGTTTCAAGCCCAACGCTTTTGCATCCTGTGGTCCAACATAGCCTTTAACTAACTTTGGATACTTAGCAAAATCTGCATCTTCAAATAATCTTAAATCCTTCACGCCAGGTAAGTTTGCGCCCAATCGCTTTAAATCAACCTCTCGATCTCCTGGCACCAATACTGAGATTGGTTTTTCATCTGCCATGATCAATACATTTTTTAGAGTATTAGCAGCTGAGATATTTGCTGAGTACTTTGAATTAAATAATTCAACTAATGAATCAATAGTTGGCGTGTTTGGTGTATCTAGAACCTCGATGTCTCCCACCTTTTCACCGGTAAAGGCATCTACTTTGGTTACCATCGCCTCAACATTTGCAGCGTAACCACATGAGTTACATAAAACGTAAGTGTCTTCCCCAGTTGGGCATGGTGCTAAAAACTCCTCAGACTTTGATCCACCCATAGCTCCACTTACCGCAGAGACTATGTTGTACTTTAAACCTAATCGATCAAAGGTCTTGATATACGCATCACGATGCTTTTGGTAAGAAAGTTCAAGACCGGCATCATTCACATCAAAACTATATGAATCTTTCATTACAAACTCTCGCCCTCGAATGATTCCACTTCGTGGCCGAGGCTCATCTCTAAACTTAGTTTGTATTTGATAAATTGATAAAGGTAGATCTTTATAGGAGGAGAACTCACCCTTAACCATTAAGGTAAACATCTCTTCATGGGTTGGACCTAATAAATAATCATTTTTCTTTCGATCTTGTAATCTAAATAAATCTGGTCCGTACTCTGCCCATCGATTTGTTGCCTCATATGGATCTTTTGGTAGCAAGGCTGGAAAGTGAACCTCTTGAAAACCTGCGGCATCCATCTCTTGCCTAATTACATTTTCGATCTTGCGATATGTGCGATACCCAAGCGGTAGCCAGGAGTAAATTCCAGCTGCCACCCTTCTGACAAAACCAGCTCTGACTAATAATTTATGGGATGCCACCTCAGCATCTGCTGGGTCATCACGCAATGTGCGCAACAAAAGAGTCGACATCCGTAACATAGGTAAAGCCTATCTACTGAACTGCAACAGTTGGTTGACCTGATGCCACTCCAGCGGCCTCCATTTCTTCTGCAAGGCGCATCGCCTCTTCAATGAGCGTCTCAACTATTTGCGCCTCCGGTACAGTTTTAATTACCTCACCTTTTACAAATATCTGACCCTTACCATTTCCCGATGCCACACCAAGATCTGCTTCTCTAGCTTCACCTGGTCCATTAACAACACATCCCATAACCGCTACCCGAAGTGGCACTGTCATTCCTTGTAATCCTGTTTGTACCTTCTCAGCTAATGAGTAAACATCAACCTGTGCTCTACCGCATGAAGGACAAGAAACTATTTCTAATTTACGTTGTCGTAGATTTAAAGATTCTAAAATTGAAATTCCTACTTTGACCTCCTCTACCGGAGGTGCTGATAGGGATACTCGTATCGTGTCGCCAATACCTTCTGCTAGTAAAATTCCAAATGCAGTTGCAGACTTTATAGTTCCTTGGAAAATAGGTCCGGCCTCAGTAACACCTAGGTGCAATGGGTAATCACATTTAGCAGCTAATAACCTATAAGCCTTAACCATCGTCACTGGATCATGGTGCTTTACCGAAATTTTTATATCTCTAAAATCATGCTCTTCAAATAATGAGGCCTCCCAGAGCGCTGATTCAGCTAACGCCTCTGGTGTGGCTTTGCCATACTTTGCTAACAATCTTGGATCTAATGAACCGGCATTGACACCAATTCGAATTGGAATGCCCGCATCTTTGGCTGCCTTTGCAACCTCTCTAACCTTGTCATCAAACTGCTTTATATTTCCTGGATTTACCCGAACCGCAGCACAGCCAGCATCAATTGCAGCAAATATATATTTTGGTTGAAAATGAATATCAGCAATTACTGGAATTTGAGATTTTTTGGCAATTTGTGAGAGTGCATCTGCATCATCTTGGCTAGGCACAGCTACTCGAACAATTTGGCAGCCAGAGGCAGTTAGCTCGGCAATCTGTTGCAAAGTTGAATTCACATCGGCGGTAAGAGTTGTGCACATAGATTGCACTGAAACCGGCGCATCGCCACCTACCAAAACTGAACCAACCTTTAATTGCCTGGTTTTTCGACGAGGAGCCAAAGTTGGTGGAGGTGCTGATGGAATCCCTAAATCAACCATGGGTAAACCTTACCTAGAAATTAAGTCGAATCGGGTTGAAGATATCTGCGGTCAGCAGCAATAGTGATAAACCAGCCATGAATATGAATACCACCATCGTGATTGGTGCCAACCTTTCGACATCAAATGGTGCCGGCTTTGGCATTCGCCTGCGCTTTGCATTTAAATTTCTAATGCCATCTGCAACTGCCACTGCCATATGCCCACCATCTAGTGGCAGAAGTGGCAGTAAATTAAACATGCCTACAAAAAGATTTAGTGAGGCAATTATTAGTAAGAAGGTGGCAACTTTCTCTCTAGTGGTCAACTTGTCAGTTTCAGCTGCTTCACCACTTACTCTAGCTACACCAACAACACCAACTAATCCTTCGGCGTCACGTTTTTCACCGCCAAATGTCTGGCGGACTAAATCTGGAATTTTGGCAGGTAATGTAAAAAGTGCGGTCAAACTATTTCCTAAAATTTCACCCGTGTATTTTGTTGCTTTAGCCCCTGCCTCTATCGGACCATATGTAATAGTCCCAATAGTATTTACTACCCCTAATACACCAACACTTTTACCATCTAAATCTCTACTTGCTGGCGTAACTAAAAGATTTATTGGCATGCCATTGCGCTCAATAGTTATTTCTAATTGCTTACCAGCAGAAGCCCTAATGATTGTTACTACATCTACCCATTCAGAGTAGGCGATGCCATTTACTTTAGTGATTTTATCACCAGCTAAAATACCCACATCTTTCGCAGGTGATGGCGTTGATCTTGATGTACAAGCCTGATTAGCTGCCTTTGGAATACAATCACTAACTGCTTCAACTGTATTGGTTACTGAGGTTACACCAACTGATGAGAAGAGAGTGAGCAATAAAACAAATCCAATAACAAAGTGCAAAAATGACCCAGCACCTAAAACAATTAAGCGCTGACCAACTCCAGCTTTAACAAATGCCCTGCTCTGATCTGCATCTGCCAACTCCTCTCGTGGGGACATACCAACAATTCGACAGTAGCCACCAGCGGGTACAGCTTTAATGCCAAACTCAGTCTCACCTCGCTGAGTTGACCATAATTTTTTACCAAAGCCAATAAAAAACTCAGTTACCTTCATGCCAAATTTTTTGGCAGTTAAGTAATGCCCAGCCTCATGAATCATTACCGAAATTAATAAGGCAAGTACAAAGGCTAGAACACCAATAATGGTCATGCACTTATCCCCTTAATAAACTCATCTGCTTTAATACGCGCACTTTGCTCGATAGCACTGACATCGGCAATATCTCTTATTGTAGTTGGTGCGTTACTTGATAAGGCATCTACTACGCGCGCTACCGTCTGGATAATTGCTGGGAACTTTATTTTTTCTGCTAAAAATGCAGAAACTGCCACCTCATTTGCGGCGTTGTATACCGCCGGTAATCCGCCACCTGCTTGGCCACACCTTTTAGCTAATTCAATCGCTGGATAATTATTAGTATCAATTGGCATGAACTCCCATTTACTTGCCTTACTCCAATCGATAGGTGCACATGCTTTACTTATCCGCTCTGGATATGACAGTGCGTAAGCAATAGGCCCTTTCATATTAGGGGGTGATGCTTGAGCAATTGTTGAACCATCAATAAATTCCACAAATGAGTGCACCACAGATTGTGGATGAATCACTGCCTCAATTGCTTCATAAGGTAGATCAAAAAGATAATGCGCCTCAATTATTTCTAACCCTTTATTTAATAGGGTGGCTGAATTAATAGTGACCACCTCACCCATGGACCAGGTTGGATGATTGAGTGCATCAGCCACACTGACCTGACTTAAATCTTGTCGATCTCTAAATGGTCCACCACTTGCCGTCAAAATTAATTTCTTAACATCACTTGCCTTACCGGCCAGAAGGGCTTGAAAGATTGCTGAGTGCTCTGAGTCAACGGGAATTAATTTATCCCTGCCATATTTCATAACTAAATCTCCACCGGCAACTAGGGATTCCTTATTAGCTAACGCAACCTTGTTGCCAACTGATAGAGCTGAAAGCGTTGGCCCTAAGCCAATCGAACCAGTTATACCATTTAGGACGATATCGCATGGAATTGCTGCAATCTCGATTGAAGAAGCATCACCTTCGATAACTCTTATGCCATCAACTTTTGGCGCCGGTGCCATACTGCCAACTATCGGCACATTAAACTTTTTTGCCTGCTCCATTAGTAGTGTTGGATTTTTCCGACCACCACTCATTGCAATTACTCTAAATTTCTCGGGATTGGCAGTAACAATTTCTAGCGCTTGCACACCAATTGATCCAGTTGAGCCCAAAATCACGATTTCCCGCATGCGCCTATCTTAACTGGGCGGTGAAAATGAAAAACTTCAGATAGAATTTGAGCATGTATTCCGGGGCTAAAACCACAATTGCACAAAAACGTAACTTGGTAACAGCCATTCCTGGACCAAAATCTGCTGAGTTAATTAAGCGTCGCGCCGAAGCAGTTTCTGCCTCACTTGGCACAGCGTTTCCAGTTTTTATTGATCGCGCCGAGGGTGCAATTATTTTGGATGTTGATGGAAACTCAATCTTAGATTTAGGTGCTGGTATTGCAGTATTAAATGTGGGCCATGCAGCGGGAAAAGTAATTAAAAATGTTAAGAATCAAATTGATGCATTTGCCCATACCTGCTTTATGGTTGTGCCATACACCGGTTATGTCGAAGTCTGCGAAGCACTAAATCGATTAACCCCAGGTGATCATAAGAAAAAATCAGCTCTCTTCAATTCAGGTGCTGAAGCAGTTGAAAATGCTGTAAAAATCGCTCGTAAATTTACTAAGCGATCTGCAGTTATTGTTTTTGAACATGGATACCATGGCAGAACTAACTTAACTATGGCGATGACGGCAAAAAATATGCCATACAAGGATGGGTTTGGACCATTTGCTCCTGAGGTATATCGAATGCCAATGGCGTATCCATATCGCTGCAGCGCCTGCACCAAACCGTGTGAAAGCTCTATATTATCGATGGCCATTCATAAAATGGAGAAGGAGATCGGTGCAAACAATATTGCTTGCATTGTGATCGAACCGATTCTTGGTGAGGGTGGATTTATTGTTCCATGTAAGGGCTTTCTGCCTGGTCTTGCAAAATTTTGTAAAGACAATGGCATTGTTTTTATTGCAGATGAGGTCCAAACCGGGTTTGCCAGAACTGGAGATATGTTTGCCTGCGAGGATGAATCAGTTGTGCCAGATTTGATTGTCACTGCCAAAGGAATTGCAGCTGGCTTGCCACTTGCCGGTGTAACAGGTCGAGCTGAAATTATGGATTCTATTCACCTAAGTGGTTTAGGTGGAACCTATGGTGGAAACCCAGTCGCTTGTGCTGCGGCCCTTGGTGCCATTGAAATTATCGAAACAGAGAATCTAGTTGAGCGCGCAAGAAAAATTGGAAAAATCATGTCGGATTCGCTAAATCAAATGGCTAAGAAGTACTCAATTATTGGCGAGGTTAGAGGGCGCGGAGCAATGCAAGCAATTGAATTAATAAATCCTGGCACTGATGAACCTAACGCTGAGGCTCAAGCTGCGATCATTAAATATTGTATTAGCAAAGGCGTATTGATTCTCTCTGCTGGAACCTATGCAAATGTAATTAGATTGCTACCACCACTTATAATTGATGAAGAGTTGTTAAAAGATGGACTTGCAGTATTAGATGAAGCAATAGCCTCAGTTAAATAATTAATCTCGATCTAAGATATTTTTAGTAGGTGAGTATTTTCCACCTGATTTTTTAAATGAAATCGCACTTAACGCCTCTAGAACTACTCGATTAGCTAAAATCGCTGTGATATCACTGCTGTCATAGGCAGGTGCAACCTCAACTACATCTATGCCAACAATTGGCAGTTCCAAGCAAATTCTTCTTACCGCCTCTAACAATTCTCTACTGGTCATGCCACCTGGCTCTGGTGTGCCAGTTCCAGGGGCCATACCAGGATCAACCACATCAATATCAACTGATAAAAAGACCCCATCACAATCATTAGTAAGAATTTCAAATGATTCATCTAATACAGCTTTCATACCTCGATGATGAATCTCAGTCATCTCATAAGATTTCATACCTTTACTTGCCATCCATCTAAATGTGGCATCATCTGGCCAATATCCGCGAAGTCCTAATTGCAAAAATCGATCACCTCTTACTGCGCCAGATTCAATTAATATGCGCATTGGTGTGCCATGTCCAATTAATGCACCAAAGTGATCTTCACCAGTATCGGCATGGGCATCAAAGTGAATCATAGAAACTTTACCTTTACCCAAATGATTAGCAATACCAGTTACATCTGCAGCTGCAACAGAATGATCACCACCAAGAACTACTGCAATGGCACCTGCCTTAGCTATTTTTTCCGTAGCATTTTCTAAAACTTTTAGTGATTGAACTAGATCTCCACCAGGCATTAATAAATCACCGGCATCAAATATCTTTAGCTTTTGTAAAGCATCGGTGCGAAGAGCAAGGTGCGGCCGGGAGCCATCGTGCGGTAAGTAATCTCCCATACGAATAGCTTGTGGTCCCATCTTGGCACCTGATCTGTGGGAGGTCCCGCTATCAATTGGAGCTCCAACAATAACTACCTCAGCGCCCTTAAATGTTTCAGGCTTATCTAGATCACATCTTGGAATTCCCAAAAATGTGAAGTCTGGCCCATACATATTGCCGATATTGGTCATATATGTTCCTAATTTTACTTTTTTAAATTTAATTTCATCTTCCAATACTAATCGGAAGGAATGAAATGAACAATAGCAGTAGTATTTAGGGACAAAACTGTTATCAATATTCCCCATATTTACGGACTTTACTAACAACTAAATAAAATGAAATTAATTTCCTAAAAATGTAAAGTCTGGCCCATACATATTGCCGATATTGGTCATGGATAGATTATAGATGACTATTGCGCTGACTAATCAAAGTGCTACTCTTAAACATGCGTAAATTTCGCTCTTTGATAATTAAAGTTGCAACAGCGTCTCTGTTTTATACAATTTTTCAACTCAGTTTTTCAAATGCTGACACAAATTTGTGTAAAATTGAAAACAACAAATCATGGACAAAAAATATTCAAGGCTTGGGGGTCCCGAGACCCGAGAATAGATTACCAAATAAAGGCAATCTTAATTTTAAGGTTCTATTTGCTAAGTCATCGGGGTCAACAGTTGCAAACGAAAAAAGTGCTCAAGATTTGTATAAAAAGTTACAACCAGAAATCGTATCAAGTTTTTATAATCAAGTATCTAATGGTTCTGTTCAGAAAATTCAATTTGAACCTTACTACTCCTGGATAGAATTTGATAACTTAGAGAGTCTTAAGGATGCACTTGGCGATGAGCTAAAAGAATGGCGAATTTTTGTATCAAAAACCTTAGAGAGTGCAGACTCACAGATTGATTTTTCAAAATCTGATGGAGTAATAATAATTTTAGATCCTAACAGCTCATATCTTCGTCTAGGTTATGCGCTTGCTGATGAACATACAGTTGATGGAAAAAAAATTTCAAGTGTTATTATTTTAGGACGTGCATATGTTAATGTAGGTCTGAGATCCCCTTATCTAGTGATTCATGAGTTGGGTCACATGTTTGGTTTGCCTGATTTATACTCTTTTCAAGACTCTACAGACACAGTTGACTATTTTAGTGTCATGAATAAGGCAGCAAATGAAGGAATAGGATATTTTGGTTGGGAAAGATATATTCTTGGTTGGTTAGATGAGCCACAAATGATTTGCCATAAAGCAGGAGAGGTTGTCGGAAACCTAGTTCCTTTGACCAAAACAAGTGGTCTTAAAATGATTGCCGTACCAATTTCTTCAAGCCAAGTATTGGTAGTAGAAAATAGATCTAAAGAAGGAATCGATAAGATGGTACCTAACCCTGGGACAATCGCGTATGTGGTGGATTCTTCAATAGAGCCCGGTAAGAATCCTATAAAGGTATTAAATGATAAGAAACCGATTAAAATAGGATCATCTTTTATTTATAATAATGTGAAAATTGAAGTTTTAAAAAAGAAGGGTAAAAACAACGTTAAGGTTAGCGTTAGTTAATATGGAAGCGATTCTTACCGTTCTTGCAATTCTTCTAATTTTATACTTTGCTAAAGATGGATCAAGTAAGAGAAAGTAGCACTAGCCTTTTCTTCGCTGTCTACTGACAATCTGACCAACAATTACAATAATAAGAGCGGTAAAGAACATCGCACTTCCGATCACATTCGCTTGGGCTGGGATACCACGGGCAGCTGATACATAAACAAACTTAGGAAATGTAGAGACGATTCCGGAGTTAAAGTTTGTAATAATAAAATCATCAAAGGATAAGGAAAAGGCAAGCAAAGCAGCCC